>PJUE01000483.1_pt1 | contig 24621 bp, 24 predicted proteins | sample 1512171 | NCBI WGS metagenome assembly PJUE01 (sample SAMN08177674, study PRJNA422409) | Feces metagenome, whole genome shotgun sequencing project. | isolation source: Chicken feces (3) enriched on wood chips: alkali lignin treatment | host: Gallus gallus | place: USA: Madison | collected 2015-01-15
GACTTCACGGCGTCTTCGGCGGCGTGGGCGATGGTCTCGCCAACGTTGGCGGCGGTTTCTTTAACGTTCTCGACAGCGTCGGTCACGACCGACACACCATTACCGTTGCTCATGTTGCCCTCCTGGGGGCCTGGATTGTCAAAACGGGGCGATGCTATACCGACATTGTCCATCGTGGAACGGGGCGCACAGATTCAATCGCACCGGATGCGACGCAGCTGGTGTAGGCAGCACGCCGCAGCGAACCATGCTGCATTCAGAAAACCCCTTTATTTAAGTGCTGCGCGATGATGGGCGCGTGTTCGCCACTGCCCGGCAGGCGGATCCACATCGCACCGCCACGAGGTGCGCGGCACGCCACATGGCAACGCCAGGATGCGCCGAACTGCGCAAGTATCGGCATGTAACGGCGCACGCCGCCGGCATGCCCGCGAGGTCACCACGCGTGTCGGGCGGCGGTCATTTTTCATGGGCCATTTATCCGGATGGCGACACACTCATTCAGCTTGTTCTACCGTATAGGCCTACGGCCCCACTCCACCGCCTGCGAACCGACTCCCATGCGACCGCTTCCCACCCTGCTCACGCTCGCAATCGCTGCTGCCTTCGGCGGCTTCGTCGCCACCGGCATCAACGCCCATCTGGACAACCGCGCCGATGCAGCGCCGCTGCCCGCCGCGCTGCCGACCAGTGCCGCGTTGCCGGCTGCGGTAGCCGGGCAGGCCGTGCCGTCGCTGGCGCCGATGCTGGAAAAGGCCATGCCGGCCGTGGTCAGCGTCAACACCAAGCAGGTGGTGCGGGTCCGCAATCCGTTCTTCAACGACCCGTTCTTCCGCCGCCTGTTCCCCGACGTGCCGCAGGAACGCATCAACGAATCGCTCGGTTCGGGCGTCATCATCGATGCCAGCGAAGGCCTGGTACTGACCAACCACCACGTCATCGACAACGCCGACGACGTGCAGGTGACCCTGGCCGACGGGCGCACGGTAAAGGCCGAATTCCTCGGTTCGGACCGCGATACCGACATCGCCCTGATCCGCATCCCGGCGCAGAACCTGACCGACATCAAGCTCGGCAACAGCGACCAGCTGCGAGTGGGCGACTTCGTGGTGGCCATCGGCAACCCGTTCGGTTTCAGCCAGACGGTGACCTCGGGCATCGTCTCGGCCGTGGGCCGCAGCGGCATCCGCGGTCTGGGCTACCAGAACTTCATCCAGACCGATGCGTCGATCAACCCGGGCAATTCCGGCGGCGCGCTGGTCAACCTGCAGGGCCAGCTGGTCGGCATCAACACCGCCAGCTTCAATCCGCAGGGCAGCATGGCCGGCAACATCGGCCTGGGCCTGGCCATTCCTTCCAACCTGGCACGCAGCGTGGTCGACCAGCTGGTCAAGCATGGCGTGGTGGTGCGCGGCACGCTGGGCGTGGAAGCGCAGAACCTGAGCGCGCAGATCGCGCAGGGCCTGGGCTTGGGTGAAACGCGCGGTGCGCTGATCACCCGCGTGCTGGCCGGTTCGGCCGCCGCTGCCGCCGGGCTGAAGCCGGGCGACGTGGTGGTGTCGGCCAACGGGCAGCGCGTGGACAGCGCCGAAGCCCTGCACAACGTCGAAGGCCTGGCGGCGGTCGGCAGCGTGCTGGCACTGGATGTGCGCCGCGAAGGCAAGGCGGTGCAGGTCAAGGCCACACTGAAGGAACAGGCACGCTCGGTGACCGGCGACAGCCTGGACCCGCGCCTGACCGGCGCCACCTTTACCGACCTGCCCGAGTCGCTGCGCCAGTCCGGCGTGGGCGGCGTGCTGGTCAGCGAGGTCAAGCGCGGCAGCCGCGCGGCCAGCAACGGCCTGCAGCAGGGCGACATCATCAGCGAGGCCACGGTGGGCGAATTTGCCGACCTGGCCAGCTGGCGTGCCAACTTCCAGCAGCGCCCGGCCAACCTGGTGCTGCGCATCCTGCGCAACAATGGCCAGCAGCAGGGTCAGCTGGTGATGCGCTGATCGCCCCGCCGTAACACCCCCTATACCCGGCCGATGCTATTGCTGTACGTCCCATCGGCCGAACCCTTCGTTCGTCCCCCCATCGCAACAGGAGTGATTCGATGAGCCCCACCAATACCGAGAACCTGAAGGAACACCTGGGTGAAGCCGGTTCCCACCTGAAGCAGGCCGCCAGCGCTGCCGGCGGCGCGATCAAGGGTGCAACCGGCGCCGCCGGTGATGAACTGCGCATCGGCAAGGCCAACGTCAAGGCCGAGCTGTCCGACAGCGCGCTGTCCGGCCTGGCCGCCGCCGAATTCGGTGGCGCCGCTGCCAAGGAACAGGTCGATGCCCTGATGGACAAGGGCAAGGACCTGGTCGACAGCGCCGCCGAGCTGATCCGTGAGCGTCCGCTGGCCTCGTTCGGCGTGGCCTTCGCCGCCGGCTGGCTGATCGCCAAGCTGGCCAGCAGCAGCGACAAGTAAGCCGCGGCGTGAGCGAAGAGACCACGCAAGCACCCGATCCGGCGGCCACCCCGCCGCTGGACGAGAGCATCCGCCAGGTCGGCGCGGCGGGTAAGGCCGCCGCCGATTCGGCGAAGAATTCGCTGCGGACGCTGCGGCGGTTGGCGTCGGCCGACTTCGCCCTGGCCCGCAGTGCATTCGGCCGCGCCCTGGCCTGGGCCGGGGTCGGCATCGTGTTCGGTGCCTCCGCCTGGCTGCTGATGGCCGCCACCCTCATCGCCCTGCTGCAGAGCTGGGGCCTGAGCTGGCTGCAGGCCCTGCTGATCACCTCGCTGCTCAGCCTGGCCGTCACCGGCTACGCCATCTGGCGGGTGTCCTACTTCTTCCACCACACCGGCATGCACGCCACGCGGCGCCAGTTGTCGAAGTTGGGCCTGTTCGACGAGCCCAGCGAAGACGACCCCGATGCCGAGGTGCAGATTCCGGAGGGCAAGCCATGAAGTTCGGCGCGCTGCAGCGGCGGGTCAAGCGCTGCGAACAGGTGATGGCCGTACGCATGGCCGAAACCCAGGACAACTGGACCGTGCTCAGCCAGGTCTGGCGGCAGGGCTGGTCGCCGCTGCGCATCATCACCGTCGGCCTGGCCGGCGGTTTCCTTGCCGGCAAGCTGGAAGTGCCGGGCAAGGTCAACGGCGCACGCTGGCTGCAGATGATCGGTTCGGTATCCAACCTGTTTGCCAGCGGCCAGGCGGCATTTGCCGCCGCGATGGCCGCGCACGCGGCCGATACGGCCGATGAAGCGGCCGACCAGGCCGATGAAGCCGCCGAGCAGATGGCCCCGCAGGCCGCTGCCCGCCCGGCCCCGCGACCGGCCGCCGCCCCGGAACCGGAACTGCGCGAACCGCAGCCGGCCGAAGCGGCCACCGACGTCTCCGAACGTTGACTCGACACTCCCGCCGCGTTGATCGCGGCGGGCGGATAATGGGCCTCCCTTCCCGGTCGGTGCGTCGATGAGCGAGTCCCTGCTGTCCCCTGTGGCCCCCGAACCGGAAAGCAGGGCGCCCCTGCCGCCGCCCTCGCGCCCGCGCGGGCCGATGTCGCTGGTGGTGCTGGCCACCCTGGCCGTGGCCTTCACCCTGTGGGCCGCCCAGGACATCATCCTGCCGGTGCTGCTGGCGATGTTCTTCGCCCTGGTCGGCAACCCGATCCTGCGCTTCCTGCGCCGGCTGTGGATCCCGCGTGCGATCGGTGCGCTGCTGATCCTCGGCACCGGCCTTGGAGTGACCGCCTCGCTCGGCGTGCAGCTGATCGGCCCGGCGATGGATTGGGCACAGGAAGCCCCCCAGCAGCTGCGCAAGGTCGCCCGCCAGGTGCAGGACCTGACCAAGCCGATGCAGCAGGCCAACCAGGCGGCGGAGAACTTCGCGCGCGTCGCCGGTGGCGAGAGCAGCCGCAGGATCCAGGTCATCCGCACGCAGCTGGACGACCCTTATCGTGTACTGACCCGGGCGCCGAAGCTGGCCGCCTCGGTGCTGGCGGTGGTGCTGCTCACCCTGTTCTTCATGATCTATGGCGAGAGCCTGCAGCGCGCGGCCATCGCCCTGTTCCCCAACCGCCAGCAGCAGCGCTTCACCACCGACATCCTGCGTTCGATCGAGCGCGAGGTCTCCCGTTACGTGCTCACCATCAGCGTCATCAACACGCTGGTGGGGCTGGTGTTTGCCGGCGTGCTGATGCTGCTGGGCATCGGCCTGCAGGAGGCCCTGCTGTGGGGCACGGTGGCCGCGCTGCTGAATTTCGCGCCGTACGTGGGCCCGCTGATCGGCGTGGCGACAATGCTGCTGATGGGCTTCGTCGAATTCCGCGATCCGCTGCAGGCGCTGCTGCCGGCCGCTGCCTATCTCGCCCTGCATACGCTGGAAGGCCAGCTGGTGACCCCGATCGTGCTCGGCCGGCAGATGAAGCTGTCGCCGCTGGTGCTGATCCTGGCCCTGATGGTGTTCGGCTGGGCGTGGGGCATGGTCGGCCTGCTGCTGTCGGTGCCGCTGCTGGTCTGCATCAAGCTGGTGCTGGCGCGCCTGGAGGGCATGCAGGGCTGGGCGCGGCTGCTGGAATGAAAGCCCCGGCGGGCAGGCGTAGAATGACCGGGTGAATTTCCCAGTCCAAGCCATCACCCTCGACCTCGACGACACGCTGTGGCCGTTCGCCCCGATCGGCGCCCGCATCGACATGGTCCTGCACGAATGGATGTGCGAGCACAGCCTCGCCACCGCGGCCATGTACCCGGTGGCGGCGATGCGTGAACTGCGCGAGCGCTCCTTCCGCGACAACCCGCAGCTGCACTTCGACCTGAGCGCGCTGCGCCGGCTGACGATCCAGGAGGCGCTGCAGAACAGCGGCGCCAGCCTGGACCTGCTGGAGCCGGCCTATGAAGTGTTCTATGCCGCGCGCAACCAGGTGGAGTGCTATCCCGATGCCCTCGATGCGCTGGCACGCATCGCCGCGCGGGTACCGGTGGCAGCGCTGAGCAACGGCAACGCCGACCTGGAACGGATCGGCCTGTCGCATCTTTTCGCTTTCCAGCTGGGCGCGCGCGAACATGGCGCGGCCAAGCCGGAGCCCAGCATCTTCCATGCCGCCTGCGACCGCCTGGGCGTGGCGCCGGCGCAGGTGCTGCACGTGGGCGACCATATCGAGATGGACGTGGCCGGAGCGATCGCCGCCGGCCTGCGCGGCTGCTGGATCAACCGCGACGCGGCCACCTGGACCCATCCGCAGCTGCAGCCGGACCTGCAGTTCGACACCCTTACCGGCCTGGCCGACTGGTTGGACGCCAACCTCGATGCCGCCGACGAACACCGGAGCAACTGACGCATGAGCGAGATCACCGGCTTCACCGCCACCGCCACCGCCGCACTGCCGCTGCACGTGCTGGACCGCGACCAGTACGCCAGCTGGAAGGCCGCCCAGCCGGCCGCCCAGCAGGCATGGCTGGACGCACAGGGCTTCACCGCTACCGGCCACAGCGTGGCCCTGCTGCCAGGCGAGAACGGCCTGGCCGGTGCGGTGATCGGGGTGGGCGACCGCGCCGATGCCTACGCTTATGCGCATGCCCCGCACGCCCTGCCCGAAGGCAGCGTGTGGCAGCTGGCCACCGAGCTGCCGGCCGCCGAACAGGCGCTGCTGCAGCTGGGCTGGGGCTTGGGCAGCTACCGCTTCGACCGTTACCGCAAGCGCAACCGTGCGCCGGCACAGCTGCTGGCCAGCCCATCGGCAGAAGTGGCCGACCTGATCGCCGCCAGCCTGCGCGTGCGCGACTGGGTCAACACCCCGACCGAGGACATGGGCCCGCAGCAGCTGGAAGACGCCGCGCGTGCGCTGGCTGACGCCCACGGTGCGCAGGTCGAAGCGATCACCGGCGATGAACTGCTGAAGCAGAACTTCCCGGCCATCCACGCGGTGGGCCGCGCCTCGCACCGCGCGCCGCGCCTGATCGTGCTGCGCTGGGGCAAGGACAGCGACCCGGCGCTGGCGCTGGTCGGCAAGGGCGTGTGCTTCGATACCGGCGGCCTGGACATCAAGCCGGCCGACGGCATGCGCAACATGAAGAAGGACATGGGTGGTGCCGCCCACGCGCTGGCCCTGGCCGGGCTGGTGATGGCCCAGCAGCTGCCGGTGCGCCTGACCCTGCTGATTTCGGCGGTGGAAAATGCGATCGGCCCCGATGCCTTCCGCCCGGGCGAGATCATCGCCACGCGCAAGGGCCTGAGCGTCGAGATCGACAACACCGACGCCGAAGGCCGCCTGGTCCTGTGCGACGCGCTGACCTTCGCCGGCGAGCAGAAGCCCGACCTGGTGCTGGACTTCGCCACCCTCACCGGTGCCGCGCGCATCGCCCTGGGCCCGGACCTGCCGGCGCTGTTCAGCAACGATGACACGGTGGCCCAGCAGTGGCTGCAGGCCGGTGATGAAACCCGCGACCCGGTGTGGCGCATGCCGTTGTGGCGCCCGTACCTGCGTTACCTGAGCAGCGGCGTGGCCGACCTGGCCAACGCCGGTTCGCGCATGGCCGGCTCGGTGACCGCCGCGCTGTACCTGGAGCGTTTCCTGGAAAACGGCCAGCGCTGGGCGCACCTGGACGTGTACGCCTGGAACGACGGCGAGCGCCCGGGCCGTCCGGCCGGTGGCGAGGCCCTGGCCCTGCGTTCGGCCTGGGCGATGCTGAAGGCGCGTTACGCCTGATGTGGTCGCCGGGCATGGCCCGGCGCTACCAGCTGCCAGCCCCGACGGGGCTGGCAAATCTGACGAAAAATTGAATTTCGGCCCCGGCCGGGTTCTGCGAGGATGTGCGGGTCGACCACCCACACGATCCGTGAAGGCAGGAACCCGACCATGTCGCTCTTCCGCTACACCCGCGCCGGGCAGACGCCCGGCGCACCGCGCACGCATTCCCCGTTGCCCTGGATCGCCCTGATCGCCCTGATCCTGGGCGGCGTCGCGCTGGCCTTCGCCTGGCTGGCCGGTTGGATCGGCAACCGGCTCACCGCGCAGCGCTTCACCGACACCATCGAAGCGACCGGCCCGGCCCATCCGGGCTTCCGCCGTGCGCACAGCAAGGGCATCTGCGTGAGCGGCTGGTTCGAACCCAGCGCGCAGGCGCCCACCCTGTCCAGCGCGCGGGTGTTCTCGCAGGCGCGCGTGCCGGTGATGGGCCGCCTGTCGATCGGTGGCGGCGACCCGTACGGCGCCGACAACACCGCGCGCGTGCGCAGCATGGCCGTGCAGATGGTCAGCGACGACGGCCAGGAATGGCGCATGGCGATGAACAGCTTCCCGTTCTTCGCCGTGCCCGATGCCGAGGCCTTCTACGAGCAGACCCGCGCCTCCATTCCCGACCCGGCCACCGGCAAGCCCGACCCCCAGAAGATGGCGGCGGTGCTGGCGAAGTACCCCAGCGCGCAGGCCTTCCAGCAGTGGGCCAAGACCGCACCGTGGACCAGCAGCTGGGCCGACACCACCTACAACAGCGTCAACAGCTTCTGGTTCACCAACGCGCAGGGACAGAAGCGCGCCGTGCGCTGGCGCTGGCAGCCGCTGGCACCGGTGGTGGAAATGGACGCGGAAACGCGCAAGCAGGCCAGCGTCGATTTCCTCAGCCAGGAACTGCAGCAGCGCCTGGCCAAGGGCCCAGTGCAGTGGAACCTGGTGGTCAGCACCGCCGCGCCCGGTGATGCCATCGACGATCCGTCGACGCCGTGGCCGGATTCGCGCGAGCAGGTGGTGGCCGGCGTGCTCAGCCTGGACCGCATGCAATCGCAGGAGGAAGGCGCCTGCGGCCAGATCAACTTCGACCCGTTGATCCTGCCCAGCGGCGTGCGCGGCAGTGACGATCCGATCCTGGCCGCGCGCTCGGCCGTGTACTCGCAGTCCTTCAACCGCCGCGAACGCGAACGCGCCGCCGGCAACGTCGAACAGCCAAAGAAGGAGGCCGCACGATGAACACCGGCAACGGCCACTTCAACCTGCTCGCGCGCGTCCTGCACTGGACCATGGCGGTGATGATCCTGGCCATGCTGTTCGTCGGCGTGACCATGGTCGCCTCGCTGCACCTGCGGCCGATGCTGATCGACCTGCACCGCCCGCTGGGCATCGCCATCCTCGTGCTGGTGCTGCTGCGGCTGTACAACCGCCTGCGCCATCGCCCGCCCCCGCTGCCGGCCGACCTGCCGGCGTGGCAGGCACTGGCGGCGAAGGCATCGCACTGGATGCTGTACGGGCTGATGCTGGCGATGCCACTGATCGGCTGGGCGATGCTGTCGGCCGGCGGGTACCCGATCACCCTGTGGGGCGGCCTGCACCTGCCACCGATCGTGCCACACACCCCGGCGCTGTATGCCGCCCTGCGCAACGCGCACAGCCTGCTGGCGTATGTGTTGTTCGCCACGGTGCTGATGCACGTGGGCGCGGCGCTGTTCCACCTGTGGGTGCGCCGCGATGGCGTGTTCCAGGCGATGGCGCGCGGGAAGGACTGAAGGTAGCGCCGGGCAATGCCCGGCGGATCGTTTCCGCGCGCCCACAGGCGAGGATCAAGAGCCGCCGCTTCGCTCGCCGGGAGGCCCCGCGCTACCGGCCCGGAACACCTTCGCCGCTGAACTGTTCGACCAGGGCGCGATAGCGCTGCGCATGTTGCCCGCATCTGGCCAGTACGTTGGCCGATCTGCCCTGGGCCATGCGCTCGCCCTTGCCCAGCAGGTAGGCACTGTCGGCCAGATGCTCGCGGCGGCGGCCCTGCGCATCCACCCAGAATCCCGGCACGGCCAGGAAGGCCTCCAGTGGCAACGCAGCGACATCCTCGCGCGGGTCGATGACGCGCTGTATCTCGCCGCAGAGTACGAACGGCTCGCGCACCGCACCCTCGACCCCGGGCAGCCACGCCTGGATGCGCGCGAAATCCTCCAGCGGCAGCTCGGACATGCTGAAGTGCACCTTGCGCAGCTTGGGCACGCGCAGCAGTGTGCCGGGCAGGACGGACACCAAGGGACTGCGGAACCAGGTGATGCTCACCGCCTCCAGCGCAGGCAGTTGCGCCAGGAAACCCGGATCGGCAACCGGCTGGTTCCAGTCCAGCGTGCCCATCACGGTCAGGCTGCGCAACGCGGGCGCGCCGGCCAGACCGGAAAAATCACTGACCCGGCGCAGGTTCTCCAGATGCAGCGCGCGCAGCGCCGGCAGGCGCCCCACGGGCGAAAGATCATTGAACCCCGACACGTACTCCAGCACCAGCTCGCGCAGGGCCGACAGGCCCTCCAGCATCGCCAGCGATGCCGGACGCGCATGACTGATGCGCAACGCGGTCAGCTGCGGCATCCGGGCCAGCGCAAGAAGCTGGTCCTGGCTGGGTTCGTGCAGGGTCAGTTCGCGCAACTGCGACAACTGCAGCATCCGCTGCCAGTTGCGATCACCCGCGGTGACGGTCAGACGCTCGGTGTCCTCCGGTACGCCGGCCAGGTCATCGACATGGCAGGACCAGCGCTGCGCGTTCGGCGTGATGGTAAAGGTATCGCCGGTGCGATCCAGGACATCGGCAAAGTGATGTTTCAAGGTGAAAGCCCCATCCATGAGAGGACCAAGAGTACGGCAGCAGGCGCAGCCGCTGTGCCCGCCGGGCACCGCGCGCCTACAACCAGCCCTTCTGCCTCGCCAGCCGGTAGGCCTCGATGCGGTTGGCCACGCCCAGCTTGCCGATGCACTCGGACAGGTAATTGCGTACCGTGCCGTGCGACAGCCCCAGCTGCTCGGCAATCTCGCTGGCCGTGCGGCCCTCGCCGGCCAGGCGCAGCACGCGGCGTTCGCGGTCGGTCAGCGGGTCGGCCTGCGACCACGCGTCCATCGCCAGCTGCGGATCGATCGCACGGATACCCTGCTGCACCTTGCGCAGCGCGTCGGCCAGGTTCTCGGCCGGGGCGTCCTTCAACAGGTAACCCAGCACCCCGGCTTCCAGCGCGCGGCGCAGGAAACCGGCACGGGCGAAGGTGGTCACGATGACGACCCTGATCGGCAGTTCGTGGCGGGCGATGCGCTGGGCCAGTTCCAGGCCGGTCAGGCCGGGCATCTCGATGTCGGTCACCAGGATGTCCGGCTGCAGCTGCTGCAGCATGCGCCAGGCGGTTTCGCCGTCGGCGGCACTGCCCAGCACCTCGATGTCCGGCTCCAGGCCCAGCAGCGCCGACAGCGCGCCGCGCACCATGGCCTGGTCCTCGGCCAGCAGGATGCGGATCATGCTGCACCGTCCTGTGCCAGCGAGGCCGGCGGGACCGGAGTGGTGGCCGCTGCCAGCGGCACGCGCACGCTCAACACGGTGCCCTCGCCCCTGCCCGACTGCAGCTGCAGCTGGCCGCCCAGCGCGGTCACGCGCTCGCGCATGCCGCACAGGCCATTGCCCTCGGTCTGCAGGCCGCCCCGTCCGTCATCGCGTATCTGCATCACCAGCTGCCGTCCTTCCTGCAAGAATTCCACCCGCGCCTGGGTCGCCTGTGCGTGCCGCACGATGTTGGTGGCCGCCTCGCGCAGCACCAGGGCCAGGCCGCGCTCCACCTCCACCGGCATCGGTGGCGGTACCGTGTAGTGCAGGTGCACCTGCTGGCATTCCAGCAGCAGCCGCGCCGAGGCCAGCTCGCCGGCCAGGTCGCTGGCGCGGATGCCGGTGACCGCACTGCGCACCTGCGCCAATGCTTCGCGGGCGATGGCCTCGGCCTCGCCGATTTCCTGCCGTGCACGCGGGTCATCGCGGTCGTACAGCTTGCGCGCCAGTTCCAGCTTCAACGTGATCAACGACAGCGTGTGGCCGAGCAGATCGTGCAGATCACGACCGATGCGCTCGCGCTCGGCCGTGGTCGCCAACCGGCGTACTTCTTCCTGCGACAACTGCAGGGCCACGTCGCGCTGCTGGCTCAACGCCTCCACGTTCACCACCAGGCCGACGATGAAGGACACTGCCGGCATCCACACCAGCGCCTGCCACGGGTAACCGAAGTAAAGCGCGGCCGAACAGAACAGGAGGTTCAAGCCAGTCAGCTGCAGCAGGTACATCCACCAGCCACTGCGCCCGCTCATGCGCATCAGCACGCAGCCGAACACGAAGTAGCTCAGGCCGGACGGGTACCAGGGCAGCAGTACCAGCGACAGCGCGATCATCGCCAGGGCATAGCGCGGGCCGTGGTGGCGCGGCGCCAGCATCACCCGCGCATACAGGAACAGGAACAGCGGATAGCTGGCCAGGGTGAGGAACAACCAGCGCAGGGTGAAGCCATTGCCCAGCGCGGGCGTCAGGAATATCCACACCGACCACAGCAGATGGATCGCACCGCTCCACGGTGATTTGCCGCGCCGCAACTGATCGGCCACGGCCGAATCCGGCGCGGGGCGCAGCAGGGAGGCAAGCCAGCTCGACGACACGGGCGGATCCAGGCGGGGACGTTCGCTGCCGATCATGCCAGTTCAGCCGACCCGGCGCAGGCGACGACGCGCCAGCAGCAGCGCCACCACGGTCACGCCCAGCAGCACCAGCAGATGCCCGGCGAGGCTGCCGGCCGCAGGCAGCCCGACCACCGGCAGCGCCAGCTGCGCCAGGTGCCAGGTCGGCCACAGCGGCGCCATCGTCGAGAACAGCTTGGGCAGCGCCGACAGCGGCAACCACAGGCCCGAGAGCAGGGCCAGCGGCAGGTACACCAGGTTGACCATCGCCGGTGCCGCGCTGGCGCTGGCATGGCTGCCGATGAGCAGGCCGATGGCGCCCAGCGGCAGGGCCGCCAGTGCGGCCACGGCCATCAGCTGCAGGATCTGCTGCGCCTGCAGCTGCACACCGCCGAAGGTGCAGGCCACGGTAACCAGCAGGCCCGCCACCAGCAGTGCGAACAGCACCGCCATCGCCAGCCGTGCCAGCAGCGGTGCCGCCGCTGGCATTGGCAGCGCGCGCTTCAGGGTCAGCAGGCCGCCTTCACGATCCAGTGCCAGCTGCACGCCGAAACCAAACAGCGCCGGTGCCATCGCACCGAACACACAGTAAGTCGCCAGCAGGTACAACGGCGCATGACCGCGCCCCAGCAGCACGCCGAACAGCAGGTAGAACAGCACCGGGAACAGCAGCGATGGCACCGCGAAGGCAGGGGTGCGCCAGGCGCGGCGCAGTTCAGCCTGCAGCTCGGCGAAGTAAGGGCGCAGGGCGGCACGCAGGGGCGCACGCGGCGCAGCGAGGGAACGGGTCACGGTGTTCATGCAGCCTCCCGGGTCATGTCGAGGAAGGCGTCGGCCAGCGCCGCGCCCTGTACTTCCAGATCCTGCAGCTGTGCATCGGCGCCCAGCAGGCGCGCCACCACCGGTTCGGCCGGGCTGGCCAGCAGCTGCAGATGCGCACCGTCGCGCTGCACCTGCTGCACGCCCGGCCAGCGCTGCACGTCTTCCACCGCCAGGCTGCTGCGGCAGCGGATGCGCCGCGGCCGGTCGGCCAGGCGCAGCGCGGCCAGCGGCGCATCGGCCAGCACGCGGCCCTGTTCCAGCACCACCACCTGCTGCGCCAGCGCTTCGGCTTCCTCCAGGTAATGGGTGGTCAGCAGCACGCCGCAGCCTTCGGCCACCAGCTGCCGGATCGCCTGCCACATCACCTGCCGCGCCTGGATGTCCAGGCCGGTGGTGGGTTCATCCAGGAACAGCACGCGCGGGCGGCCGCACAGGGCGATGGCGAACTGCACCGTGCGCTGCTGGCCGCCGGACAACTGCCCGTAACGACGGCGGGCGAGATCCTGCAGGCCGGTGCGCTGCAGCACTTCGGCCAGCGGCATCGGATCGGGGTAGCAGGCGCTGGCCTGCGCCACCAGTTCATCCACCTGCAGCATCGGCGGCAGGCTGGTGCTCTGCAGCATCACGCCCAGGCCCACGCGGCTGGCGCGCTGCTGCGGGTCGCCCCCGAGCAGTTCGACTTGGCCCGCATCGGCACGGCGCAGGCCCAGCAGCACGCTGATCGCGGTACTCTTGCCAGCACCGTTGCGGCCCAGCAGGGCCAGGACCTGGCCGGCATGCACCTGCAGGTCGATGCCCTGCAGCGCGGCATGGCCGGCGTAATGCACCTGCACCCGGTGCAGGCGGGCCAGCGTGGCGGTGGTGGGGGCTGCGGTCGAATCCATCGGTGCGGTACCGGTAGCGGGGACGTTGCCATCCTGTGCCGCCCCGGTCACATTTCGCAGTGGCCGCCGTCATCACCATGGGGTGACAGCTGTCACTGCCATCCCGCCCCGTGCCACCTGCATGCTGTGCCGCACGCTCTGCCACCGGAACCGCTGCTGTCGCCCTTCCGGTCATATCCGCCCGAACGCCTGTGATGGAACGCAATGAACGCTTCTGCCGAGCTGTTGAAGGAACTCCGTATCGACCGCAGGAACCCGCCGCCGTCCTCCGGGAATGGACCGGGCGGCCGCCGCTGGCTGTGGATCGCCCTGGTCGTCATCGTGCTGCTGCTCGCCGGCGGCGCCTTCCTGCTGTTCGGCCGCGAGCCAGCGCCTGAAGTCGAGACCGCACCGGCGGTAGCCATCCAGCAGGGCAATGCCAGCAGTTCGGTGCTTGATGCCAGCGGCTACGTGGTGGCGCGGCGCATGGCCACGGTGTCGGCCAAGATCACCGGCAAGGTGCGCGAGGTGATGATCGAGGAAGGCATGCGGGTGGAGGCCGGCCAGATCATGGCCACGCTGGATCCGATCGACGCCGATGCACAGCGCAGCCTGTCCGCCTCGCAGGTGCAGGCCGCACGTGCGCAGCTGGCCGGCCTGCAGGCGCAGCAGCGCCAGGCCGCCGCCGAAGCCAGCCGCCTGCAGGCGCTGGTCGGCCAGCAGCTGGTTTCGCGTTCGCAGTACGACCAGGCCGTGGCCCAGCGTGACAGCATCCGCGCCCAGCTCGATACTGCCCAGCGCAACGTCAAGGTGGCCAGCGACCAGCTCGCCATCGCTGATCTGGGCGTGGACAACAACATCGTGCGCGCGCCGTTCTCCGGCGTGGTCACCGCCAAGGCGGCGCAGCCGGGCGAGATCGTTTCGCCGCTGTCGGCCGGCGGCGGCTTCACCCGCACCGGCATCGGCACCATCGTCGACATGGATTCGCTGGAGATCGAAGTGGAAGTGGGCGAGGCCTTCATCGGCCGCGTGCAGCCGAAGATGCCGGTGGAAGCCACGCTCAACGCCTACCCGGAATGGAAGATTCCCGGCGAGGTGATCGCCATCATCCCGACCGCCGACCGCGGCAAGGCCACGGTGAAAGTGCGCGTGGCGCTGAACGTGAAGGATCCGCGCATCGTGCCGGAAATGGGTGTACGGGTCAGCTTCCTGGAACAGGCACCGCCGCAGGCCGCTGCCAGCACGCCGCAGGGGGTGCGCGTACCGGCCACCGCCGTGGTCGAGCGCGATGGCGCCAGCGTGGCCTTCGTGCTGGGCGATGCCGACCGCGTGCAGCAGCGCGCCGTGCAGGCCGGCCAGGCGATGGGCAAGGACCGCCAGCTGCTGAAGGGCGTGAGTGCGGGCGAAAGCGTGGTGGTCAGCCCACCGGACACCCTGCGCGATGGCGCCAAGGTGCAACTGAAACAAGCGCAGTAGCGGCCTGGCGCCCCCGAGGGCGCCGCCGGCAGCACCGTTCCATGCATGCCCTCCGGCCCGTGGCCGGCGCGCGTTCCCGTGTCCCACCTTTCGTGGAGAACCCTGATGTCGACCCTGGTTTCACTGCGCAACATCACCAAGACCTACCAGCGCGGTCCGGAAGAAGTGCAGGTGCTGCACGGCATTGACCTGGACATCGCGCGCGGCGACTTCGTCGCGCTGATGGGCCCGTCCGGTTCGGGCAAGACCACCCTGCTCAACCTGATCGGTGGCCTGGACAACCCCAGTGGCGGCGAGATCAGCATCGAAGGCGAGCGCATCGACCAGATGAGCGGCGGCCAGCTGTCAACCTGGCGCAGCCACCACGTCGGCTTCGTGTTCCAGTTCTACAACCTGATGCCGATGCTGACCGCGCAGAAGAACGTGGAACTGCCGCTGCTGCTGACCCACCTCGGCGCCGCACAGCGCAGGCGCAATGCCGAGATCGCGCTGACCCTGGTCGGCCTGGCCGACCGCCGCAGCCACCGCCCCAACGAACTGTCCGGCGGCCAGCAGCAGCGCGTGGCCATCGCCCGCGCCATCGTTTCCGACCCGACCTTCCTGATCTGCGACGAGCCCACCGGCGACCTCGACCGGCAGTCGGCCGAGGAAATCCTTGGGTTGCTGCAGCAGCTCAACCGCGAACACGGCAAGACCATCATCATGGTCACCCATGACCCGAAGGCCGCCGAGTACGCCACCCACACGGTGCACCTGGACAAGGGCGAGCTGGCCGACGCCCCGCTGGCCCACTGACGGAGGCTGCGGCGATGAAATACTTTTCCCTGGTCTGGGCGCAGCTGTTCCGCAGCCGCACCCGGACCCTGCTGACCCTGCTTTCGGTGGTCGCGGCGTTCCTGCTGTTCGGCATGCTCGATTCGGTACGCGTGGCGTTCAACTCCGGCGGCAGCGTGGAAGGTGCCAACCGCCTGGTCACCGCCTCGCGCCTGTCGATCACCCAGTCGCTGCCGATCCGCCTGGAAACGCAGATCCGCCAGGTTGATGGCGTGCGCGACGTGGCCTACGGCATGTGGTTCGGCGGCATCTACCAGGACCCGAAGAACTTCTTCCCGAATTTCTCGGTGTCGCCCAACTACTTCGATGTCTACCGTGAACTGCAGATCGACCCGGCACAGCTGGAAGACTGGAAGCAGACCCGCACCGGCGCCATCGTCGGCGAGACCCTGGCCAACCAGTTCGGCTGGAAGATCGGCGACACCATTCCGTTGCAGGCGACCATCTTCCCGCGCGGCGGCAGCAATGACTGGCCGCTGGAACTGAAGGGCATCTTCCGCTCCAAGGACCGCGCACAGGCCGGCAACGAAGAACGCCAGCTGATGATGAACTGGAAGTACTTCGACGAATCCAACGACTACATCAAGAACCAGGTGAGCTGGTACACGATCACCCTGGACAACCCCGACCATGCCTCGCGCGTGGCGCAGGCCATCGATGCGATCTCGGCCAACTCCGACCACGAGACCAAGACCCAGACCGAGTCCGCGTTCCAGCAAGCCTTCGTCAAGCAGTTCGCGGACATCGGCATGATCGTCACCTCGATCATGGGCGCGGTGTTCTTCACCCTGCTGCTGCTGACCGGCAACACCATGGCCCAGGCCGTGCGCGAGCGCATTCCCGAACTGGCCACGCTGAAGACACTGGGCTTCAAGGACAGCACCGTGCTGACGCTGGTGATGGTCGAGTCGGTGCTGCTGATCGGCCTCGGCGGCCTGATCGGCATGGGCCTGGCCGCGCTGGTGCTGCCGGCCATCGCACCGAAAAGCATGGGCATGCTGCCGCCGCACGTACCCACGCCCACCTGGCTGGTGGGCGTGGGCCTGATCGTGGTGATCGGCATCGTGGTCGGGCTGCTGCCCGCGCTGCGCGCCAAGCGCCTGAAGATCGTCGATGCGCTGGCTGGCCGCTGAGGAGGATTCCCGATGAACAGGATCAAGACGTGGTTGGGCAATGCGCTGACCGTGCTGCTGCTGGCGGTGGGCCTGGTGCTGTGGATCGGCCTGCCGTGGGTCGGGGTGCTGGCCGTGGCGGTGCTGGTGGCGCTGTGGCTGCTGCTGACCCGCAGCGGCCGACTGGCGCTGGCGGCCACCCGCATCGGCATCGCCAGCCTGCCGCAGCGCTGGGGTGCCTCCTCGGTGATCGTGGTGGGCATTGCCGGCGTGGTCGGCGTGCTCGTGGCGATGCTGGCCATGGGCGAAGGCTTCCAGGCCACACTCAACAACACCGGTGATGACACCACCGCCATCGTGCTGCGCGGTGGTTCGCAGGCCGAGACCAATTCGGTCATCACCCGCGAGCAGGTGCCGATGCTGTCCACCCTGCCCGGCATCAGCCGCGATGGCGAAGGCCGACCGCTGCTGTCACCGGAGCTGTCGCAGGTGGTGAACCTGGTCTCCAAGGCCGACGGCACCGACGTCAACGCGCAGTTCCGCGGCGTCGGCCCGCAGGCGTGGGCGGTGCATGACAAGGTGAAGATCGTGCAGGGCCGCAGGTTCGGCACCGGCCTACGCGAGATCGTGGTCGGCCAGGGCGCACAGGGACAGTTCCGTAACCTTGAGGTCGGCAGGACGCTGACCCTGGGCAACCAGGCCTGGACCGTGGTCGGCGTGTTCGCCTCCGGTGATGCGCACGATTCGGAAATGTGGACCGATGCCGATACGCTGGCCACCACCTACCAGCGCAGTGCGTGGCAGTCGATCAGCGTGCGTACTGATGGCAAGCCTGGCTTCGAGCAGTTCAAGGCGGCCGTGGCGGCCGATCCGCGCCTGAAGCTGGACGTGGAAACCACGCGTGCGTACTACAGCAAGCAGGGCGGCGGCCTGACCAAGCTGATCGACATCCTGGGCAAGGTGATCGGTACGATCATGGCGGTGGGCGCGGTCTTCGGTGCGCTCAACACCATGTACGCCGCGGTCGCCACGCGTGCGCGCGAGATTGCGACCATGCGTGCGATCGGGTTCCGCGGCCTGCCGGTGGTGACCGCGGTGATGCTGGAAACCATGCTGCTGGCGCTGCTGGGCGGGTTGCTGGGTTGTGCGGTGGCCTGGCTGCTGTTCAACGGTTACAGCGTGTCCACCATCGGCAGCAACTTCAGCGCGGTGGTGTTCAAGTTCCATGTCTCACCGGAACTGCTGTGGAATGGCCTGAAGTGGGCACTGGGCATCGGCCTGGTCGGCGGCCTGTTCCCGGCACTGCGCGCGGCGCGCCTGCCGATCACCACGGCGTTGCGCGAGACCTGAACAACGCGCCCGTGCGTGGAGTGATGGGTGTGGAGGGCGGAGCGAAGGCTTCGCCCTTTTTTTGCCGGCGCGTCATCCGCGCATGGCGTGGATCTACTGATGTGGCGCCATCCACGCATGGCGTGGATCTACTGGAGTCATTCCACATCGTATGGGTGTTCGCATTGCAGTAGATCCACGCCATGCGTGGATGGCAGCCGGGGTCAGAACCGGGCTCTGACCCCATCGCGATTACCGCTTCGCCGCCCGCATCGCCCGCACGTTTTCGCCGACGAACAGCAGCAGCCCGGCCCAGATCACCGCAAAGCCGATCGCCTTGCCGGTGTCGAACGCCTCGTGGAAGAAGAACACGCCCAGCAGCAGCTGCAGGCTCGGTGCGATGTACTGCAGGATGCCGACCAGCGACAGCGGAATGCGCTTCACCCCGTAGGCGAAACCGATGAGCGGCACCGCCGTGACCACGCCACCGAACACCAGCAGCAGATCGTTGCGCCAGCCCCAGCCGTGGAAGAACGCGCCGCCATGGCCGTTCTCGGCCCAGACGGCAAACGCCAGCGCCGGCAGGAACAGGTAGAGGCTTTCCACGCCCAGCCCGGCCACCGGATCGACCGACACCACTTTGCGCAGCAGCCCATACAGGCCGAACGAACAGGCCAGGCCCAGCGCGATCCACGGCGGCGTGCCGGCGTCGATGGTCAGCCAGGCCACGCCCACGGCGGCCATCGCCACCGCGATCCACTGCACGCGGCGCAGGCGCTCCTTCAGCACCAGCACGCCCAGCAGTACGTTCACCAGTGGATTGATGAAGTAGCCCAGGCTGGTTTCGATGACATGCCCGGCGTTGACCGCCCAGATGTACAGGCCCCAGTTGAAGGCGATGGTCAGGCTGGACACCGCCAGGATCGGCAGTGCACGCGGCTGTGCGGCGATCTTCCGCCACCAGCCCAGGCCCCCACTCAGCAGCAGCCACGCCACCACCAGCACCGTGGACCAGATGATGCGGTGGGCGATGATCTGGAACGACGGCACCTCGTTGAGCAGGTGCCAGTACACCGGCACCAACCCCCACAGCACGAAGGTGGAGGCGGTGACCAGCAGCCCGCGGCGTTGTTCCTTTTCGTCCATGCTCACTTTGTCATGCTCACTTTTTCCGGGTCCGGGCCATGGTCAGCACCACCACGCCCAGCAGGATGACCGCCATGGCCAGGAAATCGCGCCAGCCGAACTGCTCGCCATTCAGTGCCGCACCCAGCAGCACCGCGATGACCGGGTTGACGTAGGCATAGCTGCCGGCCAGCGCCGGGCGCACGTTGTGCAGCAGCCAGACATAGGCGGTGAAGGCCACGATGGAGCCGAACACGCACAGATAGGCCATGGCCAACAGCCCACCGGTATCGGGCAGCGTGGTGGGGCGCTCGCCCACCGCCAGGCCGATCAGCACCAGCAGCACGCCGCCGCAGATCATCTGCCCGGCGGCGGTCATGAACGGGCCGGGCAGGTCCAGGCCGCGCGCCCACACCGAACCGAACGCCCAGCCGACCGGTGCGATCAGCAGCAGCACCAGCCCGGTGGGCGAAGCGGTCAGGCTGCTTCCCGCATTGAGCCAGACCACGCCGATGAAACCCACCGCAATGCCCAGCCATTCACCCCGGCTGGCGTGCTGGCCGCGCAGCGCCGAGAACAGCGCCATCCACAGCGGCACCGAGGCCACGGCTGTGGCCGCCAGGCCCGAAGACACCTCGCGCTCGGCCAGCACCACCATGCCGTTGCCCAGCACCAGCATGGTCACGCCCATGATGACCAGGTTGCGCCACTGGCGCAGGCTCGGCCGCGGCATCTTCCAGAACAGACGCAAGGCCAGGTACATCAGGCCGCCCGCGATGATGAAGCGGCTGCCGGAGACCATGGTGAGCGGCAGCGCGCCACCGTGCAGGGCCTTGGCGATGCCCAGGTAGGTCGAGCCCCAGACCACGTAGACCAGCAGCAAGGCCAGCGCGACAAGGCCACCCCGGGGGGCAGCCGCAGAAGGAACAGGGGAAGCCGACATGACGCACCAGCAGGCAGGGGAAAAGGGATTCTAGAAGGTTCGGGTGACGGAAATAACCCCGGTTCCCGAACTGGATCTGCGACCCCACGGCCCAGTCAGAGTTTCTGGCACCACCGGTGGGCTGAAGCCCTAGCGGCCTCTTCCCTTGGGAGCGGAATTCACAGGCAAAGCATGACGCTTTCTACCGAAGCTCCAGTAACTGGGATCCACGTCATGAATCCCTGCTTCGTGATCATTGAAAACGGATCTGCCCAGCATGAGTTGGGCCACCGATCTGAAAAGGAGAAACCAATGGATGGCATTCCGCTTCCCCTCACCCCAGCCGTGGGATTGGCTGGCACTTCAATGCTCTGCTCACCGATTGAACCAGTCACGATTGCCGTCGCAATCGTCATCGCCGTTCTCCCCGTATAAGGAACACAGACATGAAACCCACTGCACTGCCGAGGCAGAAACACCCGGTTGGTATGCATGGTTCATGCATCCTGATCGAGACGACGGGAGCTGGTTGCGCCGCAGTTGGCGTCATTGTCGGCATCCTGATCAATCGTGGCATTCATCCGGTCTGACGTGAATCGGCGGTGGGCTGGATACCCGGCCCACCGCATTGGAGGCGGTATGGAACGTCCGAGGCAAATGCTTGATCTGGCTGATGATCCTTCCCAGCTTCAGAAACTGAAGACTGCTCATGGAAGGAACACCTCACTCCTCAGCGCGCTTGAAGCAACAGGACAAGCGAATCGAATTCGCGGCTGGAGCAAACGCATCCGCGGTGACGGCAGCGCCGAGATGAATCGTGAATTGATGCTTTCCATCTGCCGGGAGTTCGATCTGGCGACGCTGAAGCAGCACTTCGGCAGGGAATGCCGGAACCATCTTGAAAGCGCGCTCTACACGACGCCTGGACGATTCTTCGTCAAGCACCCTCTGGCTGGGATGGTCATCTACAAGGACGAGTTCGTGCAGGTTCACTACATGCACAGGCCGCCGTGCCAGCTCACGGCAGCTTCAGAGGGAAACATCGAGACAGGGATCACGATCACCGGGACGGACTCGCTGGTGCTCTTCGCGCAGACAGAGCACGTCAACCACCAGACGTTCTCCGTTGTGCACGACGCGGCGGCGGCGCCGGTGCTGGGCCCTCCCTCCAATGGGGACTCCCGATCAGGAGACTTCGTGTTTCTTGAGGGCGGTAGACAGGGCATGCGACTGCTCCAAGGGGATGCGCCGACGTCGATGGTCGTTTGCCTTGCCGCGCTGCCGAGATGTGAATCAACCAGGCACTTCTCCCTCAGGACCAGCCGGCTGGCCGGCTGCACAGCAGCCAGCGTCACTGACTCCCGTCTCCAGCTCATCGCTGCGGCACTCGCGCATCTATGCGGCAACGGAGCTGTGAGTTCGCTTCTTGATCTATCTCACCATCCGACGACGTTCGTGCGCTGGAGTGCTCTCAGGGCGCTCTATCAGGTCGATGCGGAATCGGCCTCTACGCGGCTGTCGGAAATGAGAGAAGACGATCCGAATGATGAGATCAGAAACCTCGCGGCCCGCTCATTGGAACAAGGATGAAATTCCATGCCCGTCCAGATAGTAGACCCGTCGATTGATTCGATCACACTGACGGATCTTGTCGATCACCTCCAGCAATCGTCATTCGATCCACGTGACCAACACTCGATGTTGGCGATGGCTCCCATGCTCAAGAGGCTGGGAAACAACCGTACATTTCTCAGCGATGTCATTTGCGCCGAGCTCAAGGATTCGAAGGAAATTCAGGTCGACAATGACTACACACCACAAGTCATCATGCTTCACGCCCCCCAGGATTCAGGTCAGAGCTACTTCATTCGCGCATGCTTCTGGCCCGGAAAGAATGACGAGATTCTTGGCGCAAGTGGCCCCGGAGCATTCTTCTACGGTGTTCCGCATGACCACAATTTCAACTTTCTGACGATTGGCTACCAGGGACCTGGATACGAAAGCGACTACTTTGAGTACGACTACGCCTCCGTAGCCGGAGTCCCTGGCGAGAAAGTGGATCTTCGCTTCACCGAGCGCTCCCAGTTGAAGAAGGGAAACATCCTTCTATACAGGGCGTTCAGGGACGTACACCAGCAAATGGCACCCGATGAGTTCTCCGTGAGCATCAACATCATGGAGCACTCCCTGAGAAGCGTAACCATGGATCAGTATGAGTTTGAACCTGGTACAGGGACGATCTCACAGATCATCAATCGGTCCAGTGCATCCGCCCTGTTCCTGATTGCCGGCGGAGATACGGATGGAGAGGCGCAGCAGCTGCTGAGAGACATTTTCCGATGCCATCCAATGGAGCGTGTACGGATGGCTGCATTGGAGGCGCTGGTCGCAAATTCTCGCAGCCGTGAGGCGTCGCTGCAGTTGATCGCAATGGTTGAGAGCCGGCACAGCCGTTTCATGCAATCCAGAGCTCGACAGATTGCCGAAAGGATTGAGAAGGGAGCCTCAGATGCTGCACGCTGAACGCCTTTGCAAAACTTACGGATCACGCGTAATCCTGCATGACCTGGAAGTGCAGGTCGATGCTGGAGAGATTGTCGGAATCATAGGGGCCAATGGTGCCGGCAAAACGACGCTGTTCCGTATCCTCTGCAACCTCATCGCGGTCGATTCCGGCGTCGTCTCCGTTGCCGGGAGTGAGAGCGGAGCGCGGGCTCCATGGTCTGACATCGGCTATCTGCCGGAAGCCCGGAGCCTGTTCCCCGAAGTTACCGTAGGCCGGTCACTGGAGTTCTGGTCTGCCATGAGAGGCATGACGAGATCGGATGCGGTCCGCGCACGTGACCTTTGGCTGGGCAAGATCGGGCTTCTTGATCGCGCGTCACACCGGGTTTCCAGCCTGTCAAAGGGCAACCTGCAGAAGCTCCAGATTGCAGCGTGCATGCTTCATTCACCGAAGGTGCTTGTACTGGACGAGCCCTTTTCAGGACTGGATCCGGTCAATCAGGTTGCGGTCGTCGAGCTGATCTCGGCCGCAGCGCGTCAAGGTACAGCGGTGCTCCTGTCGGCGCATCACATTGAACTTCTGCAGCGATTCTGCGGAAGGATCCTGGTGCTCAAGAACGCGCAACTCCAGCCTGCCAAGGCTGAGGACCTTCATCTGCCCGCGGGCGCTCATGACCAGGATGACTTGGGCGATTCCCCATCGCAGGCATCAACGTCACGGGAGGAGAGAGCATGCGCATGAGCCACTATGTCAGGGTCAGCGGCTTTGAGTTCAGGCGGCACCTGGATATTCGCGGCGAGCTGGTGGGTCTTCTCCTTCTGGCAGTGATTGCTTTGGTGAAACTGGGAGGCGATGCCATTCTGGCGAGGGAAGCCGCGACCACGATCCAGATTCCAGCCGGAGGAACTCCCGTGGCCGGAATGAGTGAGGGACGCTTCCATTTCACCAATACCCAGGGCGGCGTTGCCGCTGACGGACAGCCAACGCTATCGATGGACTCAGGTGACTATGTACTCCGCGTCACACAGTCACCCGGCTGGATCGCCGAGTTGCAACGCACGCTCGATTCGCTTCAGCGTCAACGCTTGCTTGAGACGCTCGGAGTGTCCGCCGACCAGCAGCAGCATGCTGATTCACCGGCGTCACTGAAGGTAATGGATCTCTCCGGGGTACCGGTTCTCCCGAACTCATCACTCACCGCTCTTTCGATCAGCATGGTCGTACTGACCACACTTGCCATTCTCGGCTGCCTGGGCATGTTGTTTCAGGGCTTGCTCGGCGAGCGCTTTGCTCATGTGACAGAGATGATCCTCAGTGCCTCTGCGCCGGGCTTCTGGCTCGACTGCAAAGTTGCAGCATCCATCTGTCATGGAATGAAGACGATCACGATCTATGGCGTTTACGCGGCTTTCGCTTGGATGCTCATGTCGGGATCGACCAGCGTGTTCACAGACTTTTCTGGCCGGAGCTTGGGCCTCGTAGTTGGCCTGTTTGCATTCTGTTTCCTGGGTCTCATGCTGTGGAACTGGTTCTTTGCCGCGTGCGCTACCGCAATCCGGTCCCCCCATTCAGCATTCCGCAACACCCTCGCGGCCTTTCCTTTGACCATGATCATGATCGGTTTTGGGGGTCTCCGGGCACCGGAGGGACTGTTCATGCAGGCCATGTCGCTCTTTCCGTTCACTTCAATGGCGGCAATGCCGATCCGCCTGCTCTACGTGGAAGTGCCGATGTGGCAGCTTCTGGTGTCAGTAGCGCTTCTGGCAGCCAGCGCAGCCATTCTGAGGAGGTGGGCCAGGAGAAACTTCAGGGATGCCATCGTTTCCCCGGTCGATGGGTCGGCTTCAGCGCTTCGTTGAGTCGATCATGTGACAAATGGGGACCATCGCGTACGACGATCTAGCTATGGTCCCTTCCTCCACCGGCTGTCACCCTGTGCGGTCCCCATGCCCTGCCCGCCCCTCCGGCACCCGGCGTTGACGTGGGATGCAGTACCTAGGAGGCTGGCTGGCAGCGCCCCACGCGCGCCCCTGGCACCGATCTTTCCCGCATGGAAGCACCGCATCGAGGATCCTCACCCAGATGAGCACCACGTCCCAACCTGCTGTCCCCAGCACCGACGGCGCCGCGCTGCGCCGCTCCATCTCCAATACCCTCAAAGGCTCCGCCGGCAACCTGGTGGAGTGGTATGACGTCTACGTGTACTCGGTGTTCGCCGTGTA
>PJUE01000484.1_pt1 | contig 24604 bp, 31 predicted proteins | sample 1512171 | NCBI WGS metagenome assembly PJUE01 (sample SAMN08177674, study PRJNA422409) | Feces metagenome, whole genome shotgun sequencing project. | isolation source: Chicken feces (3) enriched on wood chips: alkali lignin treatment | host: Gallus gallus | place: USA: Madison | collected 2015-01-15
AACGGCACCGTCAGCGAGACGAACGACGCCTACCGGGGCGAAGAGCTGTACCACAAGCGCGTGGCCAAGCGCACGGCCAACTTCCTGCGTGACGAAGTGCAACCGCTGCTGCGGCGCCTGAACGCCACGGGCGTGGCCATCGAGGAACTGGAGCGCTTCCTGCACGCCCGGCACGCGCCCGAAGCCAACCGCGTCATGGCCGAGCGCAACCCTGGCGCCCAGCAGCTGCAGGCGCAGCGCGATGGCGCCGCCAAGACCGTGGAAGATCTGCGCCGCCAGCTGCAGCGCGCCCAGGCCCGGGGCATGGCCACTGGCCCGGTGCAGAAGGCGCTGGGCCAGGCCCTCATCGACCAGGACCGCTGGGACAGCGCCGAGGCCTTCGACGGCACCGAGGAGGAGCGCCTGTCGCTGTCGGGCATGAGCGATGCCGAGGCCCAGGCCATCATGGACGGCTACAGCCCCGAGCAGCGCCAAGTGCTCGAGGAGCTGGCCGGGCGCGTGGACCGCATCAACGACGGAACGCTGCAGACCCTGGAGAACTACGGCCTCATGGACCAGGCCACGCTGGGAACCTGGCGCAAAACCTACCAGCACTACGTGCCCCTGCACCGGGACGAAGCGCATCCGGAAGGCAAGGCCCACCCCATCGGCCAGGGTTTCAGCACCCGAGGTGACGCAGCGAAGCGGCGCACGGGCTCCAACGAGCGCGTGACCAACATCCTGAGCCACGTCGTCATGCAGCGCGAAACAGCACTCATGCGGGGCGAGAAGAACAACGTGGTAAAGCGCCTGTACTTGCTGGTCGCCCAGAACCCGGACAAAGACCTGTGGAGCCTGGAGTTGCCCAAGAAAAAGGTGCTGGATTCAGAGACGGGTTTGGTGAAAACCGTTGTGGACCAGGCGGCGAAGGCTGACTCCAATGTCCTGGGGGTGCGCATCGGCGGAAAAGACCAGTACATAGTCTTCAACGAGCGTAACGAGAAGGCCCTGCGTCTGGCCGTGGCCATGAAGAACCTGGATGCCATGGAACTGGACAGGTTCACGCGGATCGTGGCCTGGATCACGCGCTGGTTCGCGTCCGTGAACACCCAATACAACCCGGTCTTCGGCGTCATGAACCTGACGCGCGACCTGCAGGGGGCCATGCTGCAGCTGTCCACCACGCCCCTGGCTGGCAAGCAAGCCGAGGTGTTCCGCAACATCCGGCGCAACACCCGGGCCATCTACAAGGATCTGCGTCGCGAGCGGCGGGAGGAGGGCGCTGGCACGGGCGAATGGGCCCAACTGTGGGAGCAGCTGCAGCTGGATGGTGGCACCACCGGCTACCGCGACCTGCATGCTGATCCCAAGGACCGCGCAAAGGCATTGCAGAAGGCGCTGGACCAGGTGGACGAGGGCAAGGTGGTCGGCAGCGGCCGCGCGCTGCTGAACTGGCTGTCGGACTTCAATGAAACCCTGGAAGCGACCACGCGCCTCGGCGTCTACAAGGCGGCCCTGGACCAGGGCATCAGCCGCCAGGAGGCCGCGAGTATCGCCAAGAACATCACGGTGAACTTCAACCGCAAGGGCCGAAATATGCCTGTGGCCGGCGCGCACTTCGCTTTTCTGAATGCGGCAATCCAGGGCAATAAGCGCATGCTGGAGACGCTGGCGGGGCCGGCCGGCCGCAAGATCATGATGGGAGGGGTGGCCCTGGGCATGGTGTCGGCCATGGCCGGCTACCTGATGATGGGCGGCGGGGATGGTGCAGACGACGAGTGGAAGAAGATCCCGGGCTTTGTGAAAGAGCGGTCCATCATCATTCCGCTGGGACGACAGGACTATGTGGCCATCCCGCTGCCGCTGGGGTTCCATGTGTTCCCCAACATTGGGCGCACCATCGTGGAGATGGCCGTGCACGACGACCCGACCAAGAGCCGAATGGGTCACGTCCTGGATATGGCCGTGCTGGCCATGGATGCCTACAACCCGCTGGGCGGCTCTTCAAACCTGGGGCAGTTGGTGTCCCCCACCTGGCTCGATCCCACGGTGGCGCTGTGGCAAAACAAGGACTGGACGGGCCGAGAAATCTACCGTGAAGACCGCAGCTCCAAAGATCCGAAGCCTGGCGATGCTCGGGCCAAGGATGCGACCCCCGCGCCCTACAGGGTGATGGCCAGGACTGTGAATGCTATCAGTGGGGGCAACGAGTGGCGGCCGGGCGAGTTCAGCCCCACGCCCGAGGCCATCGAGTACCTGTTCGGGCAGATCACCGGGGGCGTGGGCCGCGAAGCGTCCAAGGTAGCCAGCATGGCTACAGCGGCCTGGACAGGAGAGGAGTTGGCAGCGCACCAGCTCGTCCTAGTCGGCCGGGTCTATGGCAACTCGCGCGGCGTGAACGGGCAGAGCGCGGGCTACTACGAGAACGTCAAGCGCATCAACGTCAGCATGGCTGAGGCGAAGGGTCGGGTTGAGCGGGGGGAGGAGGCCGACGCGGTGCTGCTGGATGTGCCGCTGGCCCAACTGCACGGGGCTGCAGGCTTGGTGGACAAACATATATCCAACCTGGTGAAGGCTCGCCGGCGTATCCAGGCGAGCGATGCGCCTGACAAACCCGAACAGGTTGAGGCCATTAATCGGGAGATTGAGATTTCAATGCGCCATTTGAATCAAGCTACAGTGGAATTATTAAGAGATGCCACGCTGCACTGACGAATGCCAGAATTCTGTAATTCCAACGCTTGAGTTGTTAAAGAGATATTGATGTGAAAAACCAAGCGGATAGCCATGGGCTATTTTGCTTGGTTTAGAAATCATGCTTGAGATTTTTGTTTATGGCCGGAATTCAGTTCCGTGGCACTTGGGGCATGGTGGCAGAGTGTCTGAGTGATCGTTTAGAAAAATACGTTGACCGCATTTGATACAGACGTAATTTCCAATTCCTGGTTTTTCTCCGGTGGACGACACTATTTTCTCCTGCAAGATTGCAGCCCTTTATAGTTTCAACAGGTGGGCTGAAGACCTGATTTCTTGTGTGATTCTCTGGATTGAAAATCTGTAAAATATTTATAACTCTATGACGTATCTGTTGTGGGTGAGTGCAATTCTTAACTATTCATGAAACTAAGCGTCTATGCTGTGGTAGAGGTTAGATTGGTGTATTTGCTTCGTATGGTATAGCCTGTAGCGTGCCTGTGCCAATCCTGGGGAAACCCCGATTCACCAGATTCATTGACGTCGGACTGTTCGTGTGATGAATGATTGCCTTATGACGCTTACAGCGGTGCAATAGGATTTCATGGGTATGCTGGGCTTCTTTCCTATCCGGCGATGCCACAACGTCACCTGGTGTATGTGCTGCTTTCCTGTTTGGTAGTCACAGGTCTGGCCATGCATCCGCACACCGTCGCGTTTGGAGCAGGTGACTGCTCAGACAAGGCCTGATGAGGATGATCTACTGAACATCTAAGCTCTCTAAAACATCTCCACTAACCCCAGCGCTGGGGCTTGGCCTGACCTGGTTTTGATGGCTGACCTTCCTCTCAGGAAGTTAGCTATGACCAAAACCTGCCCAAAGTAGGCTGGAATTGGGTGGAAAAGGCATGATTTCGAAAACGCCAGGAGCGTGGCTATCGCTGCAAGCTGTTGATTAGAAAGGTGTTTTCTCTCATGCCTATTTCGGCGGATCGGACTTTTAATCCGTTGGTCGCGAGTTCGAATCTCGCAGGACCCACCAACAAACACGCGGAAGCCGCGCTATCGTAAAGGTAGCGCGGCTTTTGTTTTATTCCCAATTTGGGAATAGAGGTCAGCCCAGGGACTGCCGTTTTGAGACCTTCGAGCGGTCGTAGACGCGGGCCGTGGTGGCCGAGCTGGCGTGAAGCTCGGGCAGGGCGCCATACCGTGCCTTGTGCTGGGTCGTGTAGTAGGCCCGCAGGTCATGGAAGGTGAAGCGCCGGCTGATCACCTTGGTCTCCAGGGCCTCGACCATGGCCCGCTGCCAGCCTGTGGTGAAGCCCGATTCCGTGAGCGGGCTGCCGTGCTGGTTGATGAAGACGTGCAGCGATGTCTCGGGGCGTGGCAGTTGCAGCAGCCTCTTGGCCAGGTCCAGCATGGCCGGACCCATGGCGATGTTCTCCGCCCGCTTGGTGCCGCCGTGCTGCTTTGCGCGCATCAGCCGGATCTCGCCGGCCTGCATGTCGATCTGGGGCACCTGCAGGGCCAGGAACTCCACGCGGCGCGAGCCAGCCAAGGCGGCAAACTCCGCCATCAGGGCCAGGGTCTTGCGCGCTGGGCTACCGGCCTCCAGCCAGTCCAGGAACGCGCGCAGCTCGGCCGGCTCCGGCGCCTCTGTCCGGGCTCGCTCGCTGTTCTTCTTGACCTGCTTGCACGGGTTGGCGTCGATCAGCCCACGCTCGATGGCCACGTTCATCAGGTTGGAGAGCAGGGCGATCTCTCGGTTGCCCCGCACGGGTGCGTCTGCGCGCTCCACGCGGAGGAACCTGGCGATGTCTGTAGGGCGCACCGCGGCGGCTGGCACCTCACCCATGACCTCGATGAGCTTCACGCTGTAGGACTCGTAGTCCTTCTTCGTGCGCTCCGCCAAGGCCGTCCAGCGGGCGGTCTTCTGGTACAGGTCCCAGAGCTCGCGGATCGTGCCCTGCAGGTTTGGGACGTGATTCATCTCCAGCACGGCCTGGATGGCCGCTGTGCGATCTGTTCCCAGATTGATGGGCTTGCCACCCACCGGGTGGTATCGGTAGGTGACAAGCCCGTTCTTGCGCGGCCGAGCCTCCATCCGGGGCAGAAGGCCGAAGCCTGATGCTCGCTCTCTTCTGCGACCCATCACTTACTCCAGTTGAAGCCGCGCCGAGCCGGTGAGGGCGCTTTGTTGTTCAGCCGCTCTTCAACGATGGTGCGGCCGACCAGAGGAAGGCCGTCGGGACGGACACCGGCGACGGCAATGCCGAGCACTCGCTCGATGTAGCGGCGCTGGGCGAAGCGCTGCTTCAGGGGCTTGCACAGGCCGTTTATCTCGTCCTCGGTCAGGTAAGGACTCAAGACTGGTGATTCAGCTCTCATGTGGCCGGCCCTCTTGTGCTTCTCTTGCGCGGGGTAGAGGCCGCGCTAGCCTTCTTTTTGGCGGCCGCCTTTGCCTTAAAGGCCTTCACATCCATGCCGGCATCACGCATCCACTTGGGGACTATGCCCATGTTCAGGAGTGCCTTGTCCAGATTGGACCTGGGATCAGGGTCCGAGGCTTTCAGCCGGATGGTCGGCATCGGGCCAGGGATTCTGGTCTCCAGCTTGACCTGGGTAACTCTTTGCGATTCCTTGAACGCCACAACATCGGCTTCGTTGAACACGATCCGGCGCCCGATGCGATAGCAGGGGATTGGTCCATAAGGAGCGGCCAAAGCGTAGAGCCCCCGAGAGGATATGCCGAGGATGGCTGCAGCTTGCTTAGCGTTCATGAGAAAACTCCTTGCAGTGTGGTCTGACGACAAAGGGATTCCCAAGCATTCACGAGGAGGGCGCGTACGTTGTGCGATGGCCCGTCTTGGCGCGTGAAGCGGGGGCATTTTTCATTTTCCTCTGCCATGTTGATTGCTAGTTTGGGCAGGCGTTGTGCCAGCCGTATTGATCGCCGCGCTTGTTCTCTCCTGTCATCCCATCTGCCAGGCTGCCGATGGTGGCCGTCAGTAACCGGGCTGCATCAAGGACTCCCCGGATCTCGTTGATGTTTGCGGTTCGGCCGGCGCTGTCCACCACGTCGAGCAGGATGCTCGCGTGCAATGCGATGGCGCTAAGAACGTGGTGCTCTTTGGTTTCCTCCTGGGCGGAGGCTGGTCCCGGATCGCGCGCAGGCGCATAGACGGCCTGCTGTCGCGCCTGCAGCGCCCTGAGAGCCGATGAATCTCCCTCAAGGCGGCAAGACCGGAAGGCACCGGACAGATCGACTGCCAGTGGCAGAGCTTCTCGAAGCAGGCAGCGCGCCGCGTTGATGGGGTCACTGCCATCAGTCTCTGCAGCGCTCAGCGCCTTTTTTGCCACGTCCAAGCTGTCGGCGACCATGGCAAGAAGCTCGCCCATGGCCGGCCTCGGCCCGTCCCCCATCCACGTTCCGTCGGTTCTGTTCACGTCCATCAGCAGAGCATCAGCCGTGTCGATGGCTTCATGGCCAGGGATGCGTGGCAGGAAGTCCGCAAGAGGCAAGATCAAGTTGTGCACGCGCCGCGCCACGTGGCGAGCCAAGGCTTCATGCTCTTGGAGGATGTCGGGCTTCGCGACTTCGATGCATGCTGCTTCAACCATGGCGGCACCTCGTTTTGCTAACTGGCTTGAACACTTCCAGCACGCGGCCGAAGACGGTGATGGAGTTGAGTATCTCGGGCGTGCATTTGCCCCACTGCAACGCATCGAGCCCATGGGGATCTGCCATGTCCAGGGAGCCGTCCAGGCGCCGATGGAACCGCCTCACGCCGAACCATTGATGGCGCTGCCCGAAGAAGAAGGCGATCAGGTAGTCCGAGTCGCAGGTGATGCGGCGCGCATCGAAATCCACGCTGATCACGTCGCCCGCTTCGATGACGTGGCCGAACAGGCTGTGATGGGTGAGCAAGATGTGCCGCCCGAACATTCCTGTAGCTTGGGCAGGGTGCTCCAATTGGCCCACAGCCGTCGCCGGCATGGCGCGGCTGGGCTGCTGCAGGGCAGGGGCCTTGCGTTCTGCGACGGCGGTCATGGCTCAGTGCCCTTGTTCGCCTGGCGCGCCATGTACCACTCCACGTAGTCCTTGCCGCGCTTGTCCAGGCGTTCATAGACGGGGTGCTGGTGCAGGATCTCGGCCGCGACCATGACCTGGCGGCCGGTGACGTCTTGCACAGAAAGCATGTCACTTTCGCCGCATCTGCCGAACTTGGTGCCAATGTGTTCGACCTTCCCCAGCAAGGTGTCGAGGAGCTCAGGGCTTTGCCAAGCCGGATGGGCCACGGAGCGCACATGTAGGCGGGATACGTGGGCATCAGGATGTTTCGGCTTGAGGTCTTCCAAGACCGCTGCTGCCTCCTCCCAGGACTCATGTCGGAACGCGAGCCGGGAACCCCGCGATGTCCAGACCTCATACCGATACTGGGAGCCATCGCCGGCTGCCAAGTGCAACCAGTCCTCCAGCAGCCGCATCTTGGTGCGGAATTCCTGTTCCACGGCCTGCGACCGGCCCTGATCCTTAAGGCGTTCGACGGCCCAGTCCGGCAGAGGAGGCAGGGGCTTCGGGTGGAGGTTGGGGTGGCAGAGATGCGTTTCCAGCGTGCTAAGGATCAGGCATTCCCAGTGATTCGCGATCTCTTGGATGCGCTCCAGCAGGTCAAAGGCCGTCACGGGCTCCGGCAGGGCCGGCGTTGCGCGGCGGGTCGGAGGCGTGGGGCGGGGATTGCGGCCTGACTTGGGGTTGATTCCGGCGTGGGTTTCCCCTGCCGCGCGAGGCGTGGCATCATTCTTCATGGTCTAAATTCCTTGCTAGGGGTTTTTGATCAAGAGTTCCGCGTGGTTGCAGCCGCGCAGTTCTCGGGCGAGGGCCGGTAGCTTGTGCTGCCGGCCTTCTGCTTTTTTGGGGGTCCATGTGGCATGTCGAACGTCCTTTCTTCGATGGTATCGAGCACCCTGAAATAAATTGGGGCGACAAGCTTGGCTAGGAATCACTGTTCAAAGAAAAACAGGTCAGGCGGTCATAGCCTCCGCGTGAGCCTTCAGCGCCCGGGGCTCAGAGCAGGGCTGCCTGGGGTTCATCTGGGCCCTGTCTTGGTTTCAGTGGGCTCACACTGCCGCCGCTGCCGCGCTTGCCATCCGCCGCAGGCATGTTCTCGCGCACCACATCAACGACAGATTCCCACCAGTCGATCTGATTGCCGTGGTGTGCGTTCTTGGCCTTGAACGGCAGCACCTCGCCGTACTTGGTGCCGGCTTCGGTCAGCGCGTAGCCGTCCTCGACCTTGCGTTGCAGCCCAAGCTGCAGAAGCACCTTGTTGACGAGCTGGCTGCTGACTTTTGTGCGGCCGGTCTGCTCCGCGATGCGGGCGCCGATCTGCGTGGGGTTGAGGTGGACCATGCGCTCCAGTGCCACGGGCGGCAGCGCGCGGCGGAACTCGCTGAAGTCGATGCCGGTGTGCTGCTCGAAGGCCTGGAGCTTGGCGGCTGCAACCACGTCGAGGCGGATGCCGGGCACGTCCTTCAGTGCGTCGCCGACGAAGTTGATGACCTTCACCTGATCCAGGGGCGTGCGGCCACGGACACGGACAGGCTTCGTTTCCACTGGCGCCGGCAGCGCTGCCACATCGCCGACTAGCACGCGGCGCTCGCAGTCGATGTAGTACAGGCGGGCCTCCTTGCCCTTTGGGGTGCGCTCAACCATTGCCAGTTCTTTGGCCATACCGACGCTGATGATGTACTCCTTGGTCGGGCGACCTTGACCCTTTTCGCCAATATTGGCGAGAAGGTAGGTTTCGTAGTCGCGCCCCTCGACGAACTCGTACTGCTCAATCCGGTCTTTGATCCAGTTGGAGAAGTCACGACCCACGTCCAGGTACGTGTGCAGGTCACGCCCTTCCGAGGTCAGCATGGTTACGCCGCCGATCTCGCGCGGCGCTACGGGGATGAGTTCGTTCATTGCTGGGCTCCTTTCTGTTGCGGCCAACTGTCGGCTACTTCTTGAAAAATTGCGAGACGTAGAAAAGTCACTCCTGCGGTGTTCTTCAGTGCCTGAAATGTGCGTGCGGCGACATTTGCACCGGCTCACTGCGGGTTTGCTTTTGCCTCGCACTGCTCATCCGTGCGACGGCTCAGTTCGAGACGAAACAGGATCTCCTGGTTGACGCTGCGGAACGCTTCCTTCGCCTTAGTTCGGAGGTAGTTCTCAAGGTCGTCCGTCGGCCTGAACTGGATGGGAGGCTTCTGCTTGGCTTTCGACATAGAATCAAACTTGGTTGTGATTGATACTGAACAGTCTTGAGTAGTAGTGTAAATACCGTTCGCTACTTGTCAATACTGTTCATGACTAATTTTGGAAAAAATGGACAGCGAACTTCCACAGCGCCTCATCAAGGCGCGCTCCGGCCATGGCTGGTCTCAGGCTGACCTTGCCGAGGTCAGTGGCGTTGCTGCCGCCCAGATTTCTCGGTACGAGCAAGGCCGGAGCAAGCCTCGAACGGAGGTCATCGCGAAACTGGCAAAAGCGCTTGCGGTGCGATTCGAATGGCTTGCTTACGGCGATGGAGACCTGGATGCAGGGGAAGTCGTACCTAAGCATCCACAGTCTCGCCAGGAGTACGTCGGGCTTGACTTGACGGATGAGGAATATGCTCGCATTGAGCGTTTCGCGCAGTCCAGAGGACTCACCTATGAAATGGCGGTCAACACATTGATGCAAGAGCTTCTCAAGATGGCCGATGAAGAGCTTGGGCAACTTCAGGGGCCGAAACGCCCTGCAAAGAGCTGACCCCTCAGGAGATGATTCAGTTCTGAGCCATCCCGAGAACCCTCGGTTGATCGAGGGGGCAGCCATCACGCGACACCTCCGGACAGCCGCTCCATGAGCGGACGCTCCTGGTACTCGCCCCAGTACCCGTTGAACACCTCGTTCAGCGCATCGTGAGACACACGGTCGAACTCGGGGTCCGTCGTCATCTTGTTCATGAAGGCGAGATGGCAGCACCACGCGAGCGGCGGTATATCCCAGTCCTCGCCGCGGCGGCTGGATGAGTTTTCAAGCTGCAGCGTGTAGATCAGGCTTGCAGTGGTCTTGCCGTATTTTTTGTACTCATCCGACTGGCGCGCGGCCAGGCCCACATTCAGCGCTTCGAGCACATGCTGGCGGTCTGCCTTCGCGTCCAGATGGCGGCTCAGCGTCATGGTGAAGTGGCCCAGCTCGATCTCGCCGAACCGAATGTCCAGGAGCGCCTCTTTACACTGGGCGATTCCCTGTGCAGCGCGCTCTTTCTGCGCGGTCCCCTCTTCGAATTGCTTGTGAGACTCACCCCAGATCGATGCCGCCTCGTTGTAGACGTCGCGCGCCTTGTTCAAACCGCGGGCGACGTGGCGAGCTTTGACCAGCAGCTTGATGAGTTGCGCGCCGGTCTCTGCGCCTGTGATTTCGAGTTCCATGACTTCGGTTCCCTCTGGGTTCACAGGTGCTGGCGCTGAGTTGCACGGTGGTTACGCCAGAGCAGGCCCAAGGCCCAGGCCATGGACTGCGACAGGCTGGCGCCAGCGCGGCGGCGCATGGCGACAAGACGGAACAGGCATACGGCCTGGCTCATGAGGTGCTCCTTTTGACGGTGATGGGGAGGGCCTGGAACGCGGCGCCCGCGTCGATCTCGGCCTGGATGGTTTTCTCGCGCTCGTCGTGGGGCATGCCGGCTGCTGCCAGTTGCTCGCGCCGGGCGGCGGCGTAGTCAATGCGGATGCGCTCGCGGTCTTCGATCTGGCCGTTGCCGCCGAAGCCGCAGTACGAGCACATGCAGGGCACGCCCTTTGCACGCAGTTCGCGGCCCTGGCGCTCGGCAGCGCGCACCTGATGGGGCTGCAGGCCGTTGGCACGGCAGATGCGACGGATCCAGCCCTCAGTGAGGCTGCTGTGCCCGTGGCGCGCGTCTTGGCGGACCTGCAGGAGCGCATCCGTCTTGTTGAGCGTGATCTCTTCGAGGAGATAGCGGGAGAAGGGCGGCATCGATCACTCCAACAGATTGAGGAATGGATGCCTGCGGCATCCCTTTCGCAACACCTCACTGGCGGGACTTCATCCCTGAACCTGCCCACTGCATCCTGTTGGGCTTACCGGCTTCGTATCGCTTGCCGAGGTCTTGTGGCGTGGTGTTGCGTTGGGATGAATTGTTAGCCTAGGCGAACTTTGTGTCAATAGTTTGGGTAAATATTTTGTTCGCCATAGCTAACTATGGTGGTGCAAAAAGATGGCCGGGCTTCCTAGTCCGGGTGGGTAGGCACAAAAAAGCCCCGGCATGCGGGGCGATGATTGCTGGTGTTCGGCTGGTTCGCCAGCCATCGGGGCGACTATAGGTTGGCGTGTTTTTTGCGCTTAGCCTCTTTGATGCAGGCGTCTGCATTTGTGAATTCATAAGTCAGCTTCACAGCTGCGCTTGATGTGTTAAAGGCGGTTGCCGACAGTAGGATGGTTTCCACGTCTGCAGGGAGCTCTCGCTTGGGTTCTTGCTTCCATGCGGCCGCATGGCTACGCTCCTCCTTGGCAAGTCCCATCATGAAGTCGCGGGGCTCATTCCAGATAGATCCTCTTTGGACAAATTTGTACTCTTTTGGCCTGCCATATTTCTCACTTAGGGCGGCCTGCAACTCATCAAAAGTAGAGACAAGCTGCTCGCCGAATTGGTTAACATCTCGCGCCGGAGTCCAGGCCGCAATGCGGCATAAGCCTGCCTCATCTCCAATGTAATAGAGGTAGTCGTCGAACGACCCGCTTGCTCCTGGTGCGGATGCGGCCCTGTAGAGCAACGGCACGTTGTCGACTGGAGCAAGTGGGATGCCGGCTGCCTCAAGCTCTTCCTTGGTGAGCCCCATCTTTACTCCAAGGGGCCCATCCCATCTTTGAGGCGACTTCTTGATGGCGGGCGTGGCAACAACTTTGGCTGGCGCTGGCGCAGCCTCGGCAGAAGGAGAAACTTGATGCGGTTCTTCGGCTTTTCCTTTGCAGCCAACTACTAGGGAGACAAGCAAAGGGACTGTTGCAAGTAACGATCTGCGCATAAAGGTTCTCCAAGAATTGATGTCACATATGGTAACTTGTTCAAGGATGATCACTTGCGGCGAAATTTCCTGCGGTGCTCAATCATTGTCCCAATGACAACCAGATCATGCTCATCGCTTCTGATCACCGGATAGTCTGGGTTGAGGGGAACCAACTCAAAGATCTCGTGGCCGCTGTCGGTGATGCCGCGCACGCGGTATTTCTTGAATGTCGACTCTTTCTTTGAATTTTTCGCGGCAACGTAATCGCCTGGCCTAGGAACGACCTCAGGGTCGATAAGCGCTAGGTCGCCTTCGTTGAAAACGGGAAGCATGGAGTCTCCCTCGATCTCCAAGAAGAAAGCCCAAGGTGATGCATCGTCGTCGCCGTACACAATGGCGTATCCGTCACCTGGCTCGTAGGGTGCCGCCATCTCCTTGACTTGGCCTGCCTGGATCCTCGAAATGACAGGGTAGGCGCGCATACCGGCGCTTGTGGGTTTGACGTTCCGGTCAAAGTTCTGACTCGGCGCCTCCGTCGCTTCGCGCGGCTCAAGACCCTCCGCAAGCCAGGCAGGCGACACCCTCAGCCCGTATGCGGCGCAAATGGTCTCAGCGTGTCGGCGGGCAATTGTGGATACCTTCTCAGGATTGTTGAACCACGCGGAGACTGTTGGACGACTTACCTCGCAGATCTTTGCGATGTTGGCCATCACCCCGCGTTCCATCGGTGGCGGGAAGACTTCACGCAGTCTGTCTTGTAACTTGATCATTAGCTTAGCCTAACTTTTTATATGTTAGCTTGGGCTTGCGTATAAAGTTAGCTTGATCTAACATTGATGCATGAACAAGCCCGCAACCCAGGTTATCGACGCGCTCGGCGGCACCGCTGCGGTAGCGCGCATCTTCGATGTGAAGCAACCCAGTGTCAGTGACTGGAAAAAGGGCGGCATCCCGGCATCGCGGGTGATGTTCCTAAAGCTGGCGTACCGCAAGGCGCTCGCAGGCATCGACCTAGCCGCCGCGACGGCTCCCCGCCGGGCCCGCGTGGCTGGCATGCCGCTGGCGCAGCCTACCCCCCAAACCCAGGAGGCCTGACATGCCCCCTCAACCCCGATACGGTGGCCGCTCAATCCGCTCGGCACGGCTTCCGGCCAGCGCCACGCAGCTGGAGCGGCAACGGATCCGCAGTTCTCCGCACTCCCAAGAAAGCTCCAACTGGCTGGTGTTCAGCAGTTGCGTTTCTGCGCCCGTCTGCGGGTCGCGGTTATTCGAAACGCTGGTCCGAACGCTGGAGTGGAAAGCGTGTGTAGCGAGGTTCATGGCGGCTCCCCTTGGTGTGGTGTTTGTTTGCATGGCCGCGATGTTCGGCGTTCCCTTCTTCCCCGTCCACGTCCAATTTTTCAGGAGCCGGATATGAGCGCTCTCGATGCGCTGCGCCGCGGCGTTGATCACTTCCCTGGTGGCCGTGCTGTCGTGGCCATTCGTCTCGGCAAGACCGATGAGGTTCTGCGCAAGGAGCTGTCTGGCGCTTCGTCGCACAAGCTCGGCGCCGTCGATGCGTTGGCCATCACCAGCCTGCTGCGCGAGGCAGCCATGCCCCACTGCTACGACTACGCGGCCTATGTTGCGGGCGAGGCTGGTGGCCGTTTCGATCTGGTGGAGGGTTGCCGCGCGGTGGTGGCAAGCCCCGTGGACAAGGTGTCCAAGCTGGTGCTCGAGACCTCGCACATCACCAGTGCGGTGATCGAGGCCATGCAAGACGGCGTGATCTCGGACAACGAGCTGGCCCAGATCGAGCGCGAGATCGCAGAGGCCGAGGAGGTGCTTCGCAAGCTGCGCCAGGCCGCGCGTGCCGTCAACGCCGCAGGCAAACCCCGTGAGATGAACGAAGCGCAGGGCGCGAAGGAGTAGGTATGGCCGGGGACTGGATCAAGATGCGGACTGACCTCTACCGAGACCCCAAGGTCTCGCTCATTGCTGATGCGCTGATGGCACCTGGCAGCGAGCTTTCGCGTTACGTCGCGAACAACTGCCAGCGTGAAATGACCGTCACCCGTAACGTTATGCGTAACGTCACGGTCGGAGCGCTGGTGTCTGTTTGGGGTGTGATGCGACAGCGGGGAAAGCGTAACGGTGACGATTTGGTGTGTCACGGCGTGACGCTGATGGTGCTCGATGACATCGCTGATCTGCCTGGTTTTGGCGCTGCACTCGCGCTTTCGGGCTGGGTTTTGCAGACCTCCGAGGGCCTCGAATTCCCCCGATTTTTCGACGAATATAACGTCTCTCCAGAGGAGAAAACCCGCTCACAGGGTGCTGAACGCCAGCGCCGTTACAGGGAGCGCCAAGGCCAAAAAAGTGACGGCCAAAGTGACGGTTTTGGCGGCGTCACGGGTGACGTAACGGATAACGTCACTGTGACGCCTAGAGAAGAGAAGAATAGAGAAGAGAAAGAGAATACCCCCCAACCCCCCACCGGGGGCCGGCAGCGTCGTCGCAATGCTGCCGAGGAGCCCGGCGGCTTTGTCGAGTTCTGGTCGGCATACCCCCGAAAGGTCGGCAAGGATGCTGCTCGCAAGGCTTTCGGCAAGCGCCGGCCAGACGCAGCGCTGTTGGCGAAGATGCTGGCGGCCATCACGATCCAGGCAAGGTCGACGCAGTGGCTGCGTGACGATGGCCAGTTCATTCCGCACCCCTCGACATGGCTCAACGCGGGTCGTTGGGACGACGAAGAGGGCGTGGGGCAAGCGGGGCAGGGCGACAGCGAGAGTCGTCCCCGCTGGGCTCTGCAGGCCGGTTTCGAGAACCGCTGGGAGGCGGAAAACGCGGGTTGTCGTGAGCACAACGCTCACCAATTCCGCGATGGCCACCGCGCGGAGGTGACCGCTTGAACGCCGCCGAACTCAGCCAGCGCATGGCCTCTGACGCCGCGGCGATTGCCCAGTACCTGCTGCCCAACGGCAAGCGCAAGGCCGGCGAGTGGGTGGCCGGCAGCATCAACGGCGAGGAGGGCCAGTCGCTTTCCGTCCGCCTGACGGGCGCCAAGGCCGGGGTGTGGAAGGACTTCGCATCGGGTGAGGCAGGCGATCTGCTGGACCTGTGGGCCGCCTGCCGCAGCCAGTCCATCGGCGAAGCCATCCGCGAGGCGAAGCAGTACCTGGGCATCCGCGACGTGATGCCCGAGCGCGAGAAGAAGACCTTCAAGCGCCCGTCAAAGCCGCAGTGCCAGGCCGCCAAGGCCGGCGTCAAGGAGTGGCTCAACGGCCGGGGCATCACTGACGAGACCATCGCTGCCTTCCGGGTGGCCGAGCAGATCCGCGGCGGCAAGACCTACGCCGTGTTCCCGTACCTGCGCAACGGCGAGCTGGTCAACGTGAAGTACCGCAACATCGCGGAGAAGCGGGACATGCGGCAGGAGGGCGGGGCAGAGCCTTGCCTCTTCGGCTGGCACCTGATCGACCCCAAGGCCCGCACCGTGGCGATAACCGAGGGCGAGATCGATGCGATGACGCTGCACCAGGTCGGCATCCCGGCGCTGTCGGTCAATGCAGGTGCAGGCAATCACCAGTGGCTGGAGAACGACTGGGAGCGCCTGGATTGCTTCAGCGAGATCCTGATCTTTTTCGACAGCGACGAGGCTGGCAAGGCAGGGGCGCAGGAGATCGTCCGCCGCCTGGGCCTGGAGCGCTGCAAGCTGGTCACGTTGCCCGAGAAGGACGCGAACGAGTTCCTGCAGAAGGGCGCTTGCGGCGAGGACTTCTGGCACGCCACCAAGGAAGCCAAGACCCTGGACCCCGAGGAGATGCGCCAGGCCAGCGACTTCATCAACCGAGTGAAGTCCATGTTCTATCCGGCCCACGATGACGAGGGCGACCCGGTGCTGCGCTTGGACAAGGATCTGGACTGGTTCGAGTTCCGCTCCGGCGAGGTCACCGTCTGGACCGGCTACAACGGCCACGGAAAGAGCTTGATGCTGTCTCAGGTGCTGCTGGGGCTGATGCAGCAGGGCGACCGCGTGATGGTGTTCTCCGGCGAGATGACACCCGAACGCCAGCTCAAGCGCACCGTCAAGCAGGCGGCGGGCCTGGACCGCCCGAGCATGCCCTACATAGACGCCATTGGAGCTTGGCTGCACGACAAGCAGTGGTTCTTCAACGTGGTGGGCAGCGCAGGCATTGACCGCCTCTTGGCCGTGTTCCTGTACGGCTCCAAGCGTTACGGCATGCGTCACTTCGTGATCGACAGCTTGATGATGACGGACGTGCCCGAGGACGGCCCAGGCAGCATGACCGCCCAGAAGGAAGCTGTCCGCAAGATCTGCGATTTCGCGCGCCGCAATGGTGTGCATGTCCACTTGGTCGCCCACCCGCGCAAGGGTGCGGACGAGTCCAAGGGACCCGGGAAGCTGGACGTTGCCGGGTCTTCCAAGATCACCGACGGCGCCGACAACGTGTTCACCGTCTGGAGCGCGCGCAAGGACGAGAACGACCCGGACCACGACCCTGACAAGCCCGACGCCAAGCTGGAGCTGCAGAAGCAGCGCAACGGCGATGTGCAGCACTACAGCCAGTACCTCTGGTTCAACAAGGCCGCTCAGCAGTTCGCCACGAACAGCCGGCGTCGCGCCATCAACTATGTCCCTTTCTCAACCCAGGAGCCAAAAGATGAATTCGCTGACCAACCCTGATCGCGCTGTCCCGAACCTTGCGGCTGGCCATGTCCTGCTGTGGAGCCAGAGCCAGTGCGCGCTGCATATCGAGCCCCTCATGGACATGCTGACCAAAAACCGCAGGGCGTGCGCAGCTGACCATTGCATGGACTACGTGCCTCTGACCATCGGCACACGCGAGGAGTGCGACGCCGCAGCAAGTCGGCTCCGGCCAGTCCTCAACGAACGCCGCAGCGGCACCCCATCCCATTGATCCAGAAGACCGTATGACAACAGAAGCACCAACCACCCTCGCCGCTGAGCGGCCCAACGTCATCGAGCGCCTGACGAGCGCGAGCACCAGCAGCGACCTGTCCGTGGACCTGGAGAAACGCGGCGATGCGGACTACCTGATCGCCGCTGGCATCCAGCGTGCAGGCCTGGGCCGGCTGGTCCAGCAGTTGATCTGCGAATGGGACCGCCGCGAGAAGCCGCGCCCGCTGACCGACGAGCAGCTGCAGCGCGTTGCCGAGCAGCTTCCGCGAAAGAGCAGGGGGCGTCTCGACATGGTGGGAGCTCGCGTGGCCGAAGGCCGGTGGCATATGGAGCGCCGCATGCAGATCCTGGCCAGCCTGCCGCAGTACAGCCGCCTGATGGACGCGCACGCCGGCTTCCTGCCTTGGGTACTGGCGCAGGACATCCAAGACGCTCGCGCCAAGCTGACCGACGTGCTGCTGTGGTGGTGCGACAGCAAGTGCCCAGGCTGCGGAGGTCTCAAGCTGGGCGAGATGGCTGTCTGTGAGACCTGCAAGGGCTTCGGCACTCGCGAGGTGCCGCACGAAGCCGAGGGCCAGCTGATCTCCGAGCACATCGCCACCCATGTGGACCGCGCACGCTCGGGCACCATCGCCGCGCTCAAGCGCATGAAGGGGCTGAAGGTAGTTGCAGCCGGGAAGGGGTGATGTATACTGCGTACCTAGAGCGCAGGCGCCAAAAATCCTGCCCGCGCTCACCCCGGTAAACGTCCCCAGGCGGTGAGTCTGGCAAGACACAGAAGCGACGGAAAGTCGCGCTCGAATGAAAAGCCCGCCAGCTCTGAAGCCTGCGGGCTTTCTTTTTGGCGAGAAACGCTCCGACAGGGCCTCGCTGTCTAACCCACACCCGAACGCCGCTCCGGCTGTCATGCCGGAAGAGATGAGCTGATTAACCTAGGTTCCGGTGCTGCAAAGCAACCGTTTCAAAGCTCAACTCCCAAAGGACGTTTGTATGAACACGGATCAAGTTAAGGGTGCGGTCAAGGATGCTGCTGGCAAGGTTCAGCAGAAGGCCGGCGAGCTGATAGATAGCCCTGAGCAACAAGCCAAGGGCGTGGCCAAGCAGGTCGAGGGCAAGGCCCAGAAGAAAGCTGGCGACGTGAAGGAAGCGATCAAAGACGCCACCAAGTGATCATCTTCAGGCTGAACAAAAGCCCGCTCGGTTCGCCAGCGGGCTTTGCTTTTTTAAAGGTCCTCCGCAATCCCTAGCGCGGTCTTCGCCTCTTTTGAAGAAAACGCAGTACGTTTAAGTGCACTGGATGTGCCTTCTGATCTGATTCTGTGTTTACGATGCTTTATTAGCGCTTCCCCATTGTCGTCTAGATTATCAAGTAAAGCATATTTATTTACTAGCCCTGCAAAGCGCTCGCCATTTTTTGTCTGGCAGTTGTAGAAAATAATAATTAACTCAGGCCACGATAGCTGGGCTCTGATGAGTGACGAATAGTGCCATTTCTCATCTGTTGATATATTTTGGCTTGCATCAATCCATTTGTAGAGTCTGTAAAGAGTTCTGATGGGTGCATCAAGTTGTGCTCTATTTTCTATATAAAGCTTATCGTAGATTCTGGCTGCCTCTTTGAGTTTGTCGTCATAATATTGACTTTCCTCAAGGGATATGTTGTCATAATTATCAATGACACGTTCTAGGTAGTGTACTTCGATGACCGCCGCCAGCTCAGCGGTGCTGCCCGAGTGTGATCGTTTCATCAACGATAGGGTTGATAGCTTTGTTTCGACAAGATGGTTAATTGCACTTCTGCCGTGATTTCCATCAATCGCTATTTGTTGGACAAGATCTCTATAGTTTCCAAGCCATGCGAACAAAGATGATTCAAAGCTGGATTTAATTGTTGAAGTGTTGGAGATATTTAATGCATTTGTGGATTGGCGAAATTCAATTCTCTGAACGTGTATGCTATATATCACAAGTATTACTGTGATAAGTCCAAAGAATGGATTTAGCATTCCTCCGAAGTAGTCGCCAACTTGCCCCCATTTACTCATGTCTTTTTCTGGCAAAACTTGCTCGAAAGTTCTGTATATGAGGAAGGTTACGGTAGCTGTATATAGTACGCAAACTACAATGAGCGCCCAAAATCGCCTTGGAAGGCCGGGGGTGCTCCCGGAATTTTGATCTTTAGGTTTGGTCAATTACGTCCTCTTGGAGATGTGGTTCTTTGAAGTTCGCATCGTATGCCAGAAATGAAGTTGCATTTCGCGCTTCCAGTCGCACCTGGCATAGGATGCATTGCGCATGGGGTGCAAGGTCTGCGTGGCGGCACCTATCAAGGAGATCGTGATGCTCTACAACGCCCAGAACGCGCGCGGCGCCAAGGTCCACGACATGGACGCCAATGCCGAAATCCCGTTCGTGCTGGAGTTGAACGCTGGCGCTGGTTGGATGTTGGTGGCGGACCAGCCACCAAAGGCGAACAAGTTCGGCCAGGTCATATCGCCCCGCATCCGATTCCGCTCCATTTACGCCATCCAGGGTCAGGAGTCGATGCCGTGCCTGTTCCACTGCTACGGGAGGCTGCAATGACACTTCGCGCCCAGATCCAAGATCATGCCAGCGTGGCTGGCCGCCAAGATCCGTGACGCCATGCAGGAGTTTTCCAATGCCACAGGCCTTGCCGCGTCGGTCGATGTGCGATGGCTTGAGCAAAACCGGCTTGAGTCCACGCTCCCTGAGTTTCTTGTGTCGAGCGTGACGGTGCGGTTCGATGATGCGGCGGTCAGCCGGTAGTCGAGAGGGCGCAGCGGGACAGCTGCCACGCATCAGCAGGCTGCCGCTGCGGACATCAAACGGCAGGCTGTGAGTCTTGCCAATATGATGTGCCCTTTTGAGGAGGTTCGAAGGATGAAGACAGTCTTGGCTCTGGTGGCGGCGCTTGCAACTGGGAGTGCTTTTTCTGCAGATGATCGAAATGCAGCAGTCGCCTCTGGCGTCGTCCGCATGTCTGCCTCCATGAACGAGATGGCACTGGCATGCAAGCACATGACGAGCCAAAAGGTGGACGAGGCGAAAGCGAAGCAGAAGGCCGCGACGCTATCTGATCTGAAGGTCTCCGAGGCAGACTACGAGAAGCTTTACAGCGCTGCAGCCAGTGACTTCAAGAAGAAATGGTCTTCGATGTCTGCACAGCAACAGCAGCAGTCCTGCGATCAGATGAAGAAGATGCCCACGAAGCCCTAGAAGCAAAGGGCATTCCCGTTGTCTATCGCCACCTTCGGGTGGCGTTTGCATTTGGTGGCCTGCCATGTCCAAGCTACAGACCCTAAAGAGCACGCTTCCGGTCCTTGATACCCGCCGCGTGCAGACAATGCAGGCCGGCAACTGGCGCACCAGTGATCAAACCAGCAGCCAGCGCGGCTACGGCTACAAGTGGCAGAAGGCCCGCGAGCAGTTCCTGCGAGAGCACCCGCTGTGCCTCATGTGCCAGGCGCAGGGCAGGGTCGAGGCGGCAACGGTTGTTGACCACATCACCCCGCATCGCGGGGATCAGTCGCTGTTCTGGCGGCGCAGCAACTGGCAGCCCCTGTGCGCCACCCATCACAGCCGTGACAAGCAGCGTGAAGAGACAGCTCGCCTTACTGTGTGGCGTGCCCCGTAACGGCTTTCACATACTCAAGAAATTGAGGCAGCTCAGTGGCCGAATGGAAGATTCGGATATCAAGGAGCGGTTCAAGTTGGTCTCTGTTCCTCCATATGTCGCCCTTATCGGACGTGAGAAACGCCCTGCAATTGCTCTTGGCTGCTGAGTCTAGGTGTTGAACGTCGGCACGGTGCTGCTTGCCGACAATGGACTCGATCATGTCAAACAGCATAGATTTTCTGGTGCTTTCCCATGATTGATTCGACATGTCATCCCACGTCGCGCCAGAGTCGTCCCATCGGAGATCGGAGGCTGCTGCAACGCCGCTCATCCTTTTGAGGCGCTGCTCGTACGGGAAGTGCAAGAGCGTGATTGCACCTGCCTCCTTGAGTGGCCTGAGCTCCTTGAGCCAGCCGCCTGTGTCGATGTAGACCCGCATGGTTGTGTCTCCCTGAAGTGGTTGGGCAATGGTGCCATCGCACGGGCATCCGGGGAGGGGGTGGTCGAAAGTCCGGAGTTCCTTGGCATCTAGACCGCCCTGTTCCGCACGCGCAAGAAATTTCCCCCTATTCAAATAATTCAAATGGAGTTGCTATGTCCGGAGTCAAAGGGCGCAGCGGCGGCGCGCGTCCGGGCGCCGGCCGTCCATCGAAAGAGCCCGCATACCTGAATCTGAGCGTCACCTACGACGAGCCCGCCAAGTTCCTGAAGGCGGTGATGAACGACAGCGGCACCGAAGCCAAGCTGCGGATTGACGCTGCGAAAGCGCTGCTGTCCGCAGAGGTCCGTCGCGGCGAGAACGGTGGCAAGAAGGCCGCCCGTGCAGGCGCTGCAGCCACCCGGGCGAAGAGCGGGAAGTACGCATCGGCCGCGCCGCCGAACCTGCAGTAGGAGGGGCCGAATGCCTGAATGGTCTACCGCATGCGTTGACTGGGCTGAGCGGATCCGGGAGGGGCGCTCAATCATCCCGCCGCCGATCTTCCCTGAGGAGGCCGAGGCGGGCCTGGCCGTGATGCGTGATCTGCGCATCGTGGACGCCCCGGGCAGCCCGCGCATGGCTGACGCCTGCGGACAGTGGATCTTTGATCTGGCCGCAACCATCTTCGGAGCCTACGACGCCCAGAGTGGCCGCCGGCTCATCAAGGAATGGTTCGTGATGCTGCCGAAGAAGAACTTCAAGTCCGGCTTGGCGGCATCCATCATGCTCACCTGCCTGGTGCGCAACTGGCGCCGGTCGGCAGAATTCACCATCCTTGCACCAACCAAGGAGGTTGCCGACAACAGCTTCACTCCAGCCAAAGATATGGTGCAGTACCTGGAGGAGAGCGAGGATGAGGACGAGGAGCCCTACAGCGAGTTGGCGGAACTGATCCATGTGCAGGACACCCAGCGGATCCTGACCCATCGCAGCATGGGCGCGAAGCTGAAGGTGATCGCGGCGGACACGAATACCGTTTCCGGCAAGAAGTCTGCCGTGCTGCTGGTGGAGGAGCTTTGGCTGTTCGGAAAGATCGCCAAGGCAAAGGACATGCTGCGAGAGGCTGGCGGCGGGTTGGCTGCGCGTCCCGAAGGTTTCATCCTTTATATCACCACCCAGAGCGACGAGGAACCTGCGGGCGTTTTCAAGGAGAAGCTGGAGTACGCGAGGGGTGTGCGCGACGGCACCATCATTGATCCCGAGTTCCTGCCCATACTGTTCGAGCACCCGCCAGAGCTGGTGAAGAACGAGGGCTGCATGCTCCTGGAGAACCTGGCCATGGTGAACCCCAATCTGGGGTACTCGGTGGACCGGCCATTCTTGGAGCGCGAGTTTCGCAAGGCGCAGCAGGAGGGCAAGGAGTCGCTCAGAGGCATGCTGGCCAAGTACGGCAACGTTGAGGTCGGCTTGAAGCACCGTTCCAACAGCTGGGCTGGCGCAGAGTTTTGGGAGCTTCGTGGGAACCGCCGCATTTCGCTCGAATACATCCTGCGCGAGTGCGAGGTCGTTGTGGTCGGGATCGACGGTGGCGGGCTGGATGACTTGCTGGGCCTAGCTGTTGAGGGGCGATACCGAGGCGTGACTCGCTGTGCGCTCTGGAACAAGGCTTGGATCCACCCCATTGGCATCGAAAGGCGTAAGTCGGAGGAGCCGAGATACCGAGACTTCGAGCGTGACGGCGACCTGGTCGTGGTGGAGCGCCCGGGGCAGGATCTGGAGGAGCTTGCGGCGGTCTGCAAGGAGATCTACGACGCCGGCCTGCTGGCGCGAATCGGTCTGGACCCTGAGCGAACGCACAAGGTTGTGTACCAGGCGCTCATTGATGCCGGGATACCGGAGGAAATGATCATCGGCATCTCGCAGGGTTGGAAGCTCACCGGCGCCATGGCTGTCGCGGAGCGGGGCCTGGAGGATGGGAGTCTTACCCACGCCGCACAGCCTCTCATGGCCTGGTGTGTTGGCAATGCGAAGGTGGTGCCCTCGGGCAACGCCTCTCTGATCACGAAGCAGGCCAGCGGCACAGGGAAGATCGATCCGCTGATGGCCTCCCTGAACGCCGTCACGCTCATGGCGACCAACCCGCAGGCCAAGGGGCCATCCGTCTACGAGACGCGCGGCATGCGCTTTCTATAGGGCACGACCACATGAAGATATTCGACAAGCTGTTCCGGCGGGATGGGCCGGAGGCTCAGTCGCGCCCGCGAGCCAGTTCGGAAGGAATTGCCTTCCAGGGGCTGGACGACCCGGCGCTGCTGGAGTTCATCCGCAACGGCCAGATGGGCGCATCGAACCGGATGCTGCGCAACACCTCGGCGTTGCGCTGTCTGTCGCTGATCGGCAATGGCCTGGGCATGCTGCCCACCAGCCTTTACCGGGCCGGCGACGACAAGGAGGTTGCCAAGGATCACCCGGCGCACAAGCTGCTGCGCTACAAGCCGAACCCCTGGCAGACGCCGATGGAGTTCAAGAGCCAGATGCAGCTGCTGCTGGAGACCGAGGGCAACGCATACGCGCGCATCATCCGCGCCGCTGGCCGCCCGATCCACCTGATTCCCTTCGAGAAAGGGAAGGTGGACGCCAAACTGGGCAGCAACTGGCGCATGCAGTACCGCTGCACAACTGAAAACGGAGGGCAGATCACGCTGGACCAGGAGGAGATCCTGCATGTGCGCGAGCTCTCGTTCGACGGTGTGCTGGGCCTGTCCAAGCGGCAACTGTCCACCGAGGTCTTCGAGCTGGCCGAGCAGGCGCAGCGCGCGGCCGGCAACATCTTCAAGACTGGCGTGATGGCTGGGGGCGCGATCGAGACGCCGAATGCTCTCTCAGACCAGGCGTACAACCGCATGCGGGCTTCCCTGGACCAGGGGCTCAGCGGCTCCGAGAACGTCAACAAATGGATGATCGCGGAGGAGGGGGCCAAGGCCAATCCCTTCACCTCGACGGCCAAGGACGGCCAGCAGCTGGAAAGCCGCAACCACCAGATCGAGGAGGTGGCCCGTCTGTACGGCGTGCCCCGCCCGCTGCTGATGATGGATGACACCAGTTGGGGCTCCGGCATCGAGCAGCTGGCCATCTTCTTCGTGCAGTTCACGATGACGCCGCGCTTCACGGCCTGGGAGCAGGCCCTGGAGCGCTCGCTGCTGACGGATGCGGAGAGGGGGCACTACTACTTCAAGTTCAACGAGCGCGCGCTGCTGCGCGGCACGCTCAAGGACCAGGCGGACTACTTCGCCAAGGCGCTGGGCGCCGGTGGCCACCAGCCATGGCACACGGCCAATGAGGTCCGCGACCTCGCTGAGTACCCGGCAGACCCGAACCCGAAGTTCAACACCCTGGGCGATCCCTCAGGGAAGAAAGCAAGCAATGAGCCTCAAGCAACTACCTGAGATCCGCGCGGATCACCGGCTGTCCAAGGCTGGATTCGACCTGCGCCCTGATGCTGTGGACCGATGGGAACCCGAGGTGCGAGCCTCGGCCAGCGACGCGGAAACGAGCATCTCCATCTACGACTCCATCGGCGAGAACTGGGAGGGCACGGGCGTCACCGCCAAGCGCATCGGCGCCGCGCTGCGCAACATCGGCGCGCGTGATGTGACGGTCAACCTCAACTCCCCGGGCGGCGACTTCTTCGAGGGCATGGCCATCTACAACCTGCTGCGCGAGCACAAGGCAAAGGTGACCATCCGCGTGTTGGGCGTGGCCGCCTCGGTGGCTTCGGTGATTGCCATGGCCGGCGACGAGATCCTGATGGGTGATGGCTCGTTCCTGATGATCCACAACGCCTGGGCCGTGGCCGTCGGAAACCGCCACGACATGACCGACACAGCCGCCG
>PJUE01000485.1_pt1 | contig 24591 bp, 16 predicted proteins | sample 1512171 | NCBI WGS metagenome assembly PJUE01 (sample SAMN08177674, study PRJNA422409) | Feces metagenome, whole genome shotgun sequencing project. | isolation source: Chicken feces (3) enriched on wood chips: alkali lignin treatment | host: Gallus gallus | place: USA: Madison | collected 2015-01-15
AAGCCGGTCGCCGCAGCCGGCCTCGAAGTCCATGCCTTCGCCACCGGTCTCGATCATCCGCGCTGGCTTTATACATTGCCCAACGGCGACGTGCTGGTGGTCGAGTCTAACGGTCCCAAGCGCAAGTCGGGCCTGAATCCGCGCAAGATCGTGCAGAACATGGTGATGAAACGCGCCGGCTCGGCGACCGAGAGCGCCAACCGCATCACCCTGCTGCGTGACGTTGACGGCGACGGCGAGGCCGAAACGCGCAGCGAATTCCTGACCGGCCTCAACTCGCCGTTCGGCGTGGCGCTGATCGGCAACGACCTCTACGTCGCCAACACCGATGCCGTGCTGCGCTTCCCCTACACCGCCGGCCAGATGCGCATCACGGTGCCGGGCCAGAAACTGGCCGACCTGCCGGCCGGCGAGATCAACCACCACTGGACCAAGAACATCATCGCCAGCGCGGACGGCACCAAGATCTACGCGACCACCGGCTCCAATTCCAACGTGGCCGAAAACGGCATGGAGAATGAAGTCAACCGCGCCGCCATCCTCGAGATCGACGTCGCCAGCGGCGCCACGCGCGTGTTCGCCTCGGGCCTGCGCAATCCCAACGGCATGGCGTGGCAGCCGCAGAGCAGGCAATTGTGGACCGTGGTCAACGAACGCGATGAACTCGGCAGCGACCTCGTGCCCGATTACCTGACCTCGGTACAGGAAGGCGGGTTCTATGGCTGGCCCTACAGCTGGTTCGGCCAGCACATCGACGACCGCGTGGACCCGCAGAATCCCGAACGCGTCGCCAAAGCCATCGTGCCCGATTACGCGCTCGGCGCGCACACCGCCTCGCTGGGCCTGACGTTCTACACGGCCGACCTGCTGCCGCAATATAAAAACGGCGCCATCATCGGCCAGCACGGCTCGTGGAACCGCAAGCCGCACAGCGGCTACAAGGTGATCTACGTTCCGTTCGAGAACGGCAAGCCGTCCGGCCCGTCGCAGGACGTGCTGACCGGCTTTCTCAGCGAGGAGGGCGATGCCTACGGTCGCCCGGTCGGCGTGACGACCGATGGCAAGGGTGCACTGCTGGTGGCGGACGACGTCGGCAATGTGATCTGGCGCGTGAAAGCGGGGGGGACAAAATAAAAAGCCGACTGCCCGGACCATGACCAAGGCAACCGCGTGGTCGCTTTTGCCTGTTGCGAATGCTATGCTGCACGCTGCGCTCACCGCCCTGCCAAATACCAGTTTTCAGTGATGTTCAGTTGGCGCGCATTCGTACACAGTACGAATGAATCCACTTGCCTCCTGCTTCCATGTCTGCCGAATTGCTTAACGCCATCCCGATCCTCCCGGCCCCCGTCCTGCTGGTCGAGGATGAACCGCTCATCCACCGCCGGCTCAAGAGCCTGCTGATGGAACTCGGCTACACGAAAGATGCCCTGATCTCCGCCACCTCGTTGAAGGAGGCGCGTGCCTGCCTTGCGCGCCAGCCTTTCGCGTTGATTTTGGTGGATCTGGGCCTGCCGGACGGCAGCGGTATCGACCTGATCAACGAAATACATGTTGCCGATGCCAGCCTGCCGGTACTCGTCATCTCGGCATGGTGCACCGAAGACGCCATTCTTGCCGCGCTGCGCGCCGGCGCCACGGGCTATGTCCTCAAGGAACGCGACGACATGGAAGTCGCCCTCTCCATTCGCAGCGTGCTGCGCGGCGGCGCCCCCATCGATCCTTTCGTGGCACGGCGCATCATTGACGAATTGCGCCCCAAACCGGAGCAACCGGCCGCAAACCAACAGATCGAAACGCTGAGCCCGCGCGAAAGCGAAATCCTCGGACTGGTGGCGCAAGGACTCGGCAATCGCGAAATCGCCGAACAGCTCAATCTGTCGCGCTACACGGTCGAATGCCACATCAAGCACATCTATCGCAAGCTCGCCGTTTCTTCGCGCACGCGCGCCATTCACACCGCACGTTCGCGCGGCCTGCTGGAATGAAATGGCTGGCGGCGCTGCTGTGGCTGGCACTGCTGTTCTCCACGCAGGCGCGTGCCGCCGAACCGGCGGCAGACCAAATCTGCAGGGCGCACATCCTCTCCATACAGGCGTCAAAGGCGGCACCGGACGGCACGCTGGCCGCCGATGCGGCATGGCAAACCGTTACCCTGCCCGACAACTGGAAAGTACGCTGGCCCGATTACAGCGGCACGGCCTGGTACCGTATCGACTGGCAACCGGAATGTGAAAGCGCGCAGCTGGCACTGGCGATCGAATCGATCGTCATGGCCGGCGAGGTCTATCTGAACGACATGCTGATCTGGCGTGACGCCAGTCTGAGCGAACCGCTGTCGCGCAGCTGGAACATGCCGCGCTACTGGCAGCTGCCGCAGGCCATGCTGCGCGAAGGCACCAACACGCTGCTGTTTCGCGTGGTCGGCGTGGCAGGGCAATCGCCGGGCCTAGGGCCCGTCCATCTGGGCGAGGCACACGCGCTTCAGCAGCAGCATGACGAGCGCTGGTGGAGCAACCGCACGCTGTTCGTCATCAACCTGACGACTTCTGCGGTTCTGGGCGGCCTCTTTTTCTGCATCTGGCTCGGCAACCGCAATCAAGGCGATTACGGCTGGTACGCGCTGATGGCGCTGTGGTGGGTTCTCTTCGCGTCGAACATCCTGACAACCACGCCATGGCCGTTTGCCGATACCGTGATGGCAGCCAGGGCCAATGCGATGGCCCTGGTGCTGTACGTGGCGTCCTTCTGCATGTTTACCTGGCGTTTCGGCCGGCAATCCCTGCCCCGCATCGAAAAGATGCTATGGGCGGTTTCCGCGAGTCTGCTCCTGCTCATCGCCTGTGCACCGGTCACGATGCTGGAACAGACATTGGCGGCAGGCTACCTGATCCCGTTAGCGTTCTTCTTCCTCAACTGTCTGCAGTTTCCGGTCCATGCACTTCGCACGCGCCAGCTCGAGAATCTGCTCCTCGCCGCCGCACTGCTGCTGTTTCTGGTCATCGCATTGCACGATCTTCTTCTGATGCTCCGCCTCATCCATGACAGCAAGTCGCTGACGCCCGTGTCCAGCATCGTCACCATGCTCTGCATGTCCGGCGTGCTCGGCCTGCGGCATGCCCGCAACATGCGCCGCATCGAACGCTTCAACGAAGAACTGGAACAGGGCATCGATCACGCTCGCAACGAACTGGGAGCACGGCTTGCACGCGAACACGAACTGGTACTGACCAATACCCGCCTGCAGGAAAGGCTGCAGATCTCGCACGATCTGCACGACGGCCTGGGCGGCTCGCTGGTACGCATGATGGCCATGGTCGAACAGGCCGAAGCACCGCTGCAGAACCAGCAATTCCTTTCGCTGCTCAAACTGATCCGCGACGACCTGCGGCAAACCATCGACGCCGGCTCAAGCAACGGTGTCAAGATGCCGGCCACGCCGACCGAATGGATCGCGCCATTGCGCCATCGCTTCATGCAGCTCTTCGACGACCGTGATACCGAGGTGACATGGACTCTGCCGCCGCACTGGCGCACACCGCCCAATGCGCTGCAATGCCTGGCATTGACACGCCTTGCCGAGGAAGCTCTGATCAACATCGTCAAGCACAGCCGCGCGCGGCATGTGCAACTGCGCATGTGGCAACCGGGCACCGAACTGCTGATGCTGGAGATCGAGGACGACGGCGTCGGCTTCGACGTCGACGCCGTCCGCCACGCCGGCATCAGCGTCGGCATGCGCAGCATGCATGCGCGCATCGCCTCCGTCAAAGGCCGGCTGGATGTGCAATCCGTTCCCGGCCGCACCGTTCTGACCGCCACCCTGCGACTCGCCCCTCCCTCGCCCTGACCGCTCGTCTCATTCGAGAGCAGACATTCCTCCGCATATTTTCGGCAAAACATCATCGATTACCAGTTTTCAGTGATGTTCAAGAATCCCTGTGCCCTGTCTAATTTTGCCTGTCAACAACATCGGAATTCGTATGGCTGTTTGCCGCTCAGCAGCCATACGCATCCTGCCCCGCAGAGCGATCACCTTCCGGTCGTCTGATAAACAAATCCGCTTCCGGAGAACGCTTCATGAATCGCAGTTTCAAATCTGTCTTCAACCGCCGTACCGGCACCTGGCAAGTCGTCTCGGAAAAAGTACGCAACGCAGGCAAGACCGGCTCCGTCAGCATGCCATTGCTGGCAATCGTGCTGGGGCTGGCAGGGCTTACAACTGAGGCCTATGCGGCGTGCATCACCGACGGCATTACCGCCACGTGCAGCGACGCGACCGTAGGCAACCGGGCCTCGTCAATCAGCAACCTGACCTTCGAGGTGCTTGGCGGCGCGACCATCACGCCAACCATGACAGGCACCCCGGTGGTCAACCTCACCGGCACCGGGATCACCTTCAATAACAGCGGGCGGGTCGACCCAGCCTTGCTGATAGGCCTTTCCGAGGCGACCACTGGCGTAAGAATCTCCAACGCTGCCGGCAGTACGGTAACCGTGCACAACCTGGCGTCCGGCGTACTCAAGGGCTCGTCGGGGACCTTACCAGTCGGTAATTTGGATAACCTCGTGGGCAACGCACTGGTCATCGAGAACGGCGCGGAGGGCACCTCCACGGTGAACAACTCCGGATTCATCGGTGGTACGGCGGTGGTCGGGGCAGCGGTACCGGCCGAAGACATGGCGGTAGTCGCGATGCGTGGTGGTGCGCGAAACCGCATGACCAACAACGCCAGCGGCGTCATCACCGGCCGGATCGCCATGCAGGCGTCCACGCAGGGTAATACCTTCACCAACGCCGGCACGGTCAACGGCAGTATCAACCTGGGTACCGGCACTGTGGGCGTTTCCGGTGCGAACACCTTCGACGCAATTACAGGATCCCTAGTCAGCGCCGGGGCAGGTGTCGGGGTCGAACTTGGCGTTCTCGGTGGTCTCGGCATCGCCTATGCGCCGGCGGGCATCGTCAACGGTGGCCTGATCAACAACGGCAACACCCTGAACCTGATGAACGCCATCGGCGGCGGCTCCGGCACCAACGGCAGCGGTACCATCAACGGCACCAATTACATTAACTTCAACAACCTGGTCGTCTCCAGTGGTACCTGGACGATGACCAACCCACTGTTCAAGTCAGGCACCACCAGCCCGGTCGTCAACCTCAACGGTGGCCAGCTGAACGTTGACAGCAGCGCTCTGAACCTTGCCAGCATCACCGCCAATGGCGGTAGCCTCGGGGCTGCGGTGGCCGGCGCGACGGTGAGCAACGGCATCATCCTGGGGAGTGGTGGCCTTGTGGTGAATAATGCCGCCAACAGCCTGACCCTGTCCGGCGTACTCACCGGCAGCGGCGACCTGACCAAGGTCGGCACCGGCAACCTGATGCTCAGCGGCGCCAACAATTTCATCGGCACTACCACCATGGCCGCAGGTACCCTGACCCTCGGCAACGCGCTGGCGCTTGGGGGCAGCAGCAATACCCTGAACGTGACCGGCGCCAGTACGCTGAGTAGCACATTGGGGATGACGGTCGCCAATGGTGTCTTGCTCAACGGCGCCAACCTGACCGTCAACAGCGATTCCGCCCTGAACCTGAGCGGTGCAATCAATGGCACCGGCTCGCTGACCAAGACCGGTAGCGCCAACTTGACGCTCAGCGGCGCCAACAACTTCGGCGGCGGCCTCAACATCAACGCAGGCAAGGTGATCCTCAACAGCGCCGCCGCCGCCGGCTCGGGCACCATTACCGCGGGCATCTCCGGCACCGGCCAGTTGGACACCAACAGCGCTCAGACCCTGAACAACCTGGTCCAGCTCAATGGCAACCTGACCCTGACCGGCAACAACAACCTGACCCTCAACGGCAAGATCTCCGGCAGCGGCGGCCTGATCAAGAGCGGCACCAATACCCTGACCCTCACCGGCGCCAACGACTTCACCGGCAACTCGTCCCTCGGCGGCGGCACCCTGGTGCTGACCAACAGCACCGCCCTGGGCAACGGCCAGCTGACCCTGACCGCCAATTCCAGCCTGCTGGCCGATGGTCTCACCGTCGGCAACGCCATCAACGTGGGCACCCGCATCCTGACGCTCACCAACACTGCGACCAGCACCCTCAGCGGTGCGCTCAGCGGTAGCGGCGAACTGATCAAGCAGGGTACGGGCACGTTGATGCTGTCCGGTGTAAACACCTACACAGGCACAACCACCGTCAGCGCCGGCACACTGAACCTTTCAGGTACCGGCTCGATTGCCAGTTCGTCGCTGACGACCGTGCAGTCCGGCGCCACGCTGACCGGTTCCGGCACCCTGGGAAATACCAGGGTGGAAAGCGGTGGTCACCTTGCGCCAAACCCTTCGATCGGCACATTGGATATCTCTGGTGACCTCACGCTCGATCAGGGCTCTTCTCTCAACTTGAATCTGGGTGAGCCGGGTACGTCCGTCGATCCAACCACTGGCATTTCCGGCCGCGTTGCAGTGACCGGTGATCTGGCGTTCGACGGGATCATCAATCTGGCACAGAGCAGCAACCAGGCCAACGGCGCAGCTGGCATCGGCTACTACCGTCTGCTCACCTACGGCGGCGATCTGACCAGTAATACCGCCACCATCGGCAGCACCCCCGCATTGACGGACGTGACGTACAAACTGGAGACCGGCGCCAACCGCGTCGATCTGTTCATCGACACGGCCGCAATACTCGGTAACGACGCCTTGCAGCACTGGCAAGGCGGTGATGGCGCATGGGACACCGGCAATACGCAATGGCTCAATGCCGGCGGCGATACGCCGGCCGGCTGGGCGGGCCATCATGCCGTGTTCAGGAACGCACCGGGCAACTTCAGCGGCGGCACCGTCACGGTGAACGGCGCACAGCATTTCGAGGGCATCCAGTTCGTCGATGACGGTTATGCATTGATCGGCAGCGGCACGCTGGAAACCGATCCGGCCGGCAGCGAAATCCGCGTGCTGGCCGACTCCGCCACCATCGCCAACACCATCGCCGGCAGCGGCGGCATCACCAAGTCCGAGGCGGGAACGCTGCTGCTGACGGGCAACAACAGCTATACCGGCAACACCACGGTGGCGGCCGGCACCCTGGATGTCTCCGGCTCGATTGCGCATTCCGCAGTGACGATACGGTCTGGCGCCACGCTGGCCGGTTCCGGTACTGTCGGCACCACCACTGTGCAAAGCGGCGGCAGCATCGCGTTGGGCAATGCCATCAGCACACTGACGGTCAATGGCGACCTGACCTTCTCGGCCAACTCGTCCTACCTGGTGAAGGCCAACGCCGATGGTGACAGCGACAGGATCGACGTGACAGGTACGGCGCATCTTGCGGGTAATGTGGTTTCCCTGGCAGCCAATACAGGGACCTATCAGGCCAATACGACGTACACCATCCTGCAGGCGGGAGCCCTGTCAGGACAGTTTGATGCCGTGTCTTCCTCGCTGGCCTTCCTGGACGCTTCCGTGTCGCAGGACGATCGTAACGTCTATCTGCAACTCAGCCGCAACGATGTTGCCTATGCCGACGTGGGCCATACCCGCAACCAGCGTGGCGTGGCAGCCGCCTTGCAGAATGCCGCATCGTCCGGTAACGCCGACATGAACACGGTCATCACTGCCATCAACAATCTCTCGGCCGATCAGGCGCGCGCCGCGTATGACAGCATAGGCGGCGCGGGACTGACAGGCATGCAACGCGTCGGCATCGGCTTCAGCAACAATTTCGGCAATCAGTTGATGGGACGTCTGCAAACCGTCGGCATGAGCCGGACCGCGCAATCGATCAACGGCATGCAACTGGCCGCCAACGCTCGACTCAACGACCTGATGCCAGCACTTGCGCAGAACACGCGCTCGGATGTATCGCCCTCCTCCTTCACCCTGGGCGGCGGCGTGCCGGTGGACGACGGCAGGCGCGGTTTCTGGCTGCGAGGCTTCGGGTCGGATCAGGATACCGATGGCGATGGCAATGCGGCCGGGTTGCGGGTCCGGAGCGCCGGTGTCAGTGCAGGCTTCGATGCGCGCGTGCGTGACGATCTGGTTGTGGGTGCGGCCTTCAGCTACAGCGATTCGGACGTGCGCGCCAGCTTTGCCGAAACCGGAGAATCGCGCAGCAGTGCCGTGGCCGTCTATGCAAGCTACGCCAACGGTCCATGGACCTTCAACGGCAACCTGATGCTGACGCATAACAGCAACGAGATGGACCGCAACATCACGGTCGGCACGCTGAACCGTACCGCGCAGGCGCGCTTCGACAGCAAGACCGTCTCGGCCTATGGCGAAGCGAGCTACGATCTGCCGCAAGCCAGCTGGACGCTGCAACCACTGGCCGGCCTCGCCGTGCTGCATAACCGCAACGACGGCTTCACGGAAACCGGTGCCGGTGCGCTGAACATCCAGGCGGATGCGCAGAGCGTCACCTCGACGCGGACCCTGTTCGGCGCACGCGCCCTGTTCGATCTCGATGGCATCAGCGTGCAGCCGCGCGCGATCTGGGCGCACGAGTTCGGCGATGTGAACAAGGGAATGACGGCACAGTTCCAGGGTGCGCCGGCGGCGTCCTTCACGACCTTCGGTGTCGATCTGCCGCGCGACAGCCTGATCGCCGGTCTCACCGTCGCCGGCCGCACCAGCGACGGCCTGTCGTTGTTCGCGGACGTGCAGGGCGAGTTCAACAGCAGGCAGACCGGACTCAGCCTGCTGGTCGGTTTGCGAAAGAGCTGGTAAGCGAATGTGCCAGAACAGAAAGGACGCCACGGCGTCCTTTTTTTATGCCACGCAGTTCGTCATCATGAAGATCGGCAAGGCACCCCATGCCGTGCCGACCAGTGCCAGCAACGCAATGCCGACGCGTGCAAAAGCCATCAGGCTGCGCGGCATGATGCGCAAGTGAACGATGGCGCGCATCAGCAAACCCAGTAGAAGCAGCAAAGTCGCACCCGTGACGCACGCCAGCACGATCACGATGGCTGGATAGCCGCCCCACGTCGTATTGGCGAGGGCGGTGTCGCAAGCCACCGCCGCATAAGCATAGATGCCGAACAGCCACAGCGTCCACAGGATCAGCGGCGCGCCGGCGTCGAGCAGCGATGTCAGAAAGCGGTCGTGGTGGCGGATCGATTCCATGGCGGCGTTCTCACAGCTCCATCAGGCGCGGCAGCATGTGGATGGCGAAGGCCGCCACGCAGCCCTGCAGCGTCACGTAGTGCCAGATCAGCGCGATGTTGTCGAGCGTGCCGCGACTCGAAGGCCCCAGTCGGCCGGCCCACGAGCGCGCCAGCAGATAGGCGGCCAGCAGGAACAGCACCGCCATGTGGAAGCCCTGCCACGCGAGCATGACCGCCACCGCCGCGCTCCATGCCTGCGCGGTCGGATCGAGTCCGGCCAGCAGGTGGCTGCCAAGGTCGGCGGCGTACGCCGCAGCGGCCAGCAGCAGCGCCAGGATGACCGACGCACGCAGCCACGGCTGGAAGGCATGCAGCGCGTTTTCGTGCAACTGCAGCGAACGCCGACGCATGGTTTCGAACAGCAGCGAACCGGCGATCAGCAGACCGCCCGCCAGCAGCGGCCAACTGCCGGCCGGCAGCGCCGTGCCCGGCGGCGGGCAGACCTGCAGCAGCATCGAGATGTGGATGTAGGCGAACATCATGGCGGCGAAGATCGTCGCATCGACGATCAGCATGATGACGGTGGCCCACCACGAATGCGAGGCAGTGCCGATCGCGCCGACCGGCAGCCAGATGCGGTCGGCCACCTGCACCTGCCCGGCCACCGGGCGCCCGTCGACCTGCCACAGCCAGCGCATGATGGCGGCGATCGCGATCACGCCGCCGATGAAGGCCGGCACCACCCACTCCACCGTCAGCAGCAGGAAGAAAGCGGCGGTGCCGGCCGCCGCCAGCAACGGTAGCCAGCTGTCGCCGGGCAGCACCTGTACATGCATCGGCAGTGCGCGCACGGGACTGGTGATCAGGGTTTCGCGCCCGCCGGTCGTCGCACCGGGCAGCCAGTGCCGGCCTTGCTCGACTTCCTTCGGCAGCTCCGGGTTGTCCCACAGCGGATCGCGCGAGTGCACCTGCGGAATGCTGCGCGACGAATAGTCTTCCGACGACAGCCATTCCATCGTCGAGGCGCGCCACGGATTGTCGTTCTGCCGCGCCGGCTTGCCGATCAGGCGGAACACGTCGATGAAGAACAATGCCACGCCGACCGCCAGCACCAGCGCGCCGATCGACGACAGCATGTTCCAGAAATCCCAGCCCATCTCGGCGCTGTAGGTATAGACGCGGCGCGGCATGCCGAGCAGGCCGGCGATGTGCATCGGGAAGAACGCGAGATTGAAGCCGACGAACATCAGTCCGCAGACCCACTTGCCGAGCCGTTCCGACAGCGTGTTGCCGTTGATCAGCGGCATCCAGTAATAGAGCCCGGCGAACATCGGGAACACCATGCCGCCGATCAGCACGTAGTGCAGATGCGCGACGATGAAATAGGTGTCGTGCACCTGCCAGTCGAACGGCAGCACCGCCACCATCACGCCAGTCAGTCCGCCGAGCACGAAGATGAACATGAAGCCGAGCAGGAAGTACATCGGCGTCGAGCGTCTGACCTTGCCGCGCCACAGCGTGGCGATCCATGCGAAGACCTGAATCGCGGTCGGGATCGCGACCGCCATGCTGGCGGCCGAGACGAAGTTGAGTTCCATCGCGCCGAGGCCGGCGGTGAACATGTGGTGCGCCCACAGGCCGAAGCTCAGCACGCCGACGCCGATCAGCGCGACCACGATGGTGCGGTAACCGACCAGCCCGGTCTGCGCGATGGTCGGGATCATGGTCGAGACCATGCCGGCCGCCGGCAGGAAGATGATATAGACCTCGGGATGACCGAAGAACCAGAACAGGTGCTGCCACAGCACCGGGTCGCCGCCGCGCGCGGCGATGAAGAACGGCCAGTCGAATGCGCGCTCGAGTTCGAGCAGGATGGTGCCGGCGATGATGGCCGGGAACGCGAACACGATCATCAGCGCCACCACCAGCATCGACCACACGTAGATCGGCATGCGCGAGAGTGTCATGCCGGGTGCGCGCGTGAAGAGGATGCCGATGATGATCTCGATCGCGCCTGCGATGGCCGAGATTTCGATGAAGCCGATGCCGAGCAGCCAGAAGTCGGCATTGACGCCGGGCGAGAATTCCTTGCTCGTCAGCGGCGGGTACATGAACCAGCCGCCGTCCGGCGCGAGACCGACGAACAGTGTGCAGAAGAAGGCCAGCCCGCCGATCGCATAGGCCCAGTACGCATAGGCCGACAGACGCGGAAACGGCAGGTCGCGCGCGCCCAGCATGCCCGGCAGCAGATAGACCGCGATCGCTTCCACGATCGGGATCGCGAACAGGAACATCATCACGGTGCCGTGCATGGTGAAGATCTGGTTGTAGGTGCCGGCCGCGATCAGTTCGCTGTCGGGCATGGCGAGCTGCGCACGGATCATGAGCCCGAGGATGCCGGCCAGCACGAAGAACAGCAGCGCGGTGCAGATGTAAAGCAGGCCGATGTTGACGTTGTTGACCGAGCTGAAGAAGCGCCAGCCACGCGGCGTTTCCCACACCGCACGCAGTTTCTCGAGCTCGCCTGGCGGTCGCGGCAGCGAACTCGGCAGGGGCGCGCCCGGCCGCATCGCCGCCTCGATCTCCTTGCGCGTGGTGTCGATGGGGCCGCTCATTGCAGATGCTCCAGGTAGGCGGCCAGCGCATCGAGCCGCTCGTCGTCGAGATGGTCGAAGGACGGCATGCGCGCGCCGTGCTTGAAGCGCTGCGTCTGGCCGATCCAGTCGCGCATCGATTCGCCCTCGTTGCGCAACGTGCCGGCGCCGAGATACAGACGGCTGCCGACATGCGTCAGGTCGGGCGCGAGTTCGAGCCCGCCGACCAGGTTTTCTTCCGCCATGCCGCGCACCGTGTGGCAGGCGCTGCAACGCTGTTCGAGAAAGACCTGGCGGCCGCGTTCGGTCAATGCATTGCCGGGCGGGCGTGCCGCACTCGCCTGATTGGCGAGCCAGGCGTCGAATGCCTGCGCGTCCTCGACCACCACATGCAACGCCATGCGCGCATGCTGCTCGCCACAGTATTCGGCGCACTGGCCGCGATAGACGCCGGGTTTGTCGGTATTGATGCGCAGGCGCGTCAGCCGGCCCGGCAGCATATCGACCTTGCCTGCCAGCGCCGGCACCCAGAAGCTGTGGATCACGTCGCCGCTGGACAGCGCCAGATAGACGGGCTTGCCGGCCGGCACGCGGATTTCGTTGGCGAGCGTAATGTCGCGCCCGCTCTGCGGATCGCGGTAGCGCACTTCCCACCACCACATGCGCGCCGTGACCGAAACCACCAGCGCATCGTGCGAGACCGGTTCCAGCAGGTGCTGGCTGCGCGAGATGCTATAGACCAGCAGCGCCGACAGTACCGTGACCGGAAACGCCACGCCGGCGCCGAGCAGCCACACCGCCGGCCGAATCTTGCGCCGGCCGTCGCGCAGACTCATCGCCAGCAGCACCATCACGCCGATGAAGATGACGGTCGCACCGATGAACAGGAGCCACGCGATCTCGGCGATCACCGCCGCATCGCCGCCACCCGGATGCAGTACCGACTGGATCTGCTCGCCGCTGCAACCGGCCAGCAGCAAGCCGCCGGCCGGCGCGGCACGACGGATCGCAGCGGACGAACACGAACGCATGCGCCCGATCATCGCAGCGACCGCAGGTAGGCCGCCATGTCGCGCGCATCGTCGGGCGTGACGCCCATGCTCGGCATGGCGGTATTGGAGACCAGGCTGTGCGGCGAGACGATCCATTTCGCCAGCGATGCCTCGGTGTTGGGGATTTTGCCGGCAATATAGCTGCGGCGGCCGAACTGGGCCAGCGGCGGTCCGGCAGTACCGCGCGCCAGCGGCACGTCCGGAATCGTGTGGCAGGCGCCGCACTGGTAGCGGTCGATCAGCAGGCGGCCGCGCTCCACGCTGCCGCCATCGCGCGCCGGCAACGGCTCCGCCGCAACGCTGTCGCGCGCGCCGCCGGCCAGCACGGCCAGCAGCATCACGGGGGCCAGCGTGCAATGACGTATCCAGGTTGTCGCAGCCCGAGGTGCTTGCATGAGGTTCCTTGCGATGGCGTGGCGGCGGCATCCGGCGGCGCAGCCGTCCGGGGGAGAGCCGGCAGGAAGGCAGTGCCGCGACTTTTGCCGCGGACGACAGGGCATCGTCCTTGCCGGTGAACAAGCCGATTATCGAAGCAAGCGCCCACGGCGGGCGGTGCGCTGTCTAACAGACGGGTGCAGGCAGCGTCGCTAGACTGGACCGCACTTCCCGCCACTTGCGCTCGCCATGCAACAGCCCGGTCGCCCCTCCACCGTCAAGATCGTCCTGCTCACGCTGCTGGTGCTGGCGGTCGGCGGCGCGGTGGGCGCCTATGCTTTCATGATGAGCGGCATCTACAACATCTCGGCCACCTCGCAGCACCTGCAGTTCGTCTATTCCTTCCTCGAGAAAGGCATGCACCAGTCGGTGCGCTTCCATGCGCGCGGCATAGAAGCGCCGCCGCTCGACGATACGCAAATGATCCGGCGCGGCGCGCAACTCTATCGCGATGCCTGCGTGCAATGCCATGGCGCACCCGGCGTGGCGCCCGAAGGCATCGGCATGAGCATGCAGCCGGTGCCGGGCCCGCTGACCGACGCCGGCCAGAAGTGGCAACCCAACGAGCTCTACTGGATCGTGCGCCACGGCATCAAGATGAGCGGCATGCCGGCCTGGGAATACCGGATGAGCGAGGAAGAACTGTGGGACACGGTCGCCTTCATGCGCCGCCTGGCGCAGCTGACGCCGGCCGAGTACGCGGCGATCGCGGCGAAGGAAGAGTAGCCATGAAGCCACGCTCCCTCCTCGTCTATGCCATGCCGGCGCTGGCGATACTGGCCGGTTGCAGCAACGACAGCAGCGTCAAGCCGGTCAACGCACCGGGCGATGCCGAACGCGGCCGCATGGCGCTCACGCAATATGCGTGTCACGCCTGCCACACGATCCCCGGCGTGACCGGCTCGCGCGTCTTCGTCGGCCCGCCGCTGGACGGCATGGCCTCGCGCGCGCTGATCGCCGGCAAGCTACCGAACACGCCCGAGAACATGTTGCGCTGGATCATGCAGACGCAGGATGTGTCGCCGGGCAATGCGATGCCCGACATGGGTGTGCAGGAGCAGCACGCGCGGGACATGGCGGCTTATTTGGAGACCTTGAAGTAGTGGTAGACGGTTGAGTACGTGCGCGCAAATGAAATGATCCAATGATTCGTCTTGCGGCTTTCTGGGTTCCCGCCTGCGCGGGAACGACGTATGGAGCATGAGCACAGTCTGTTCTCATTGGCAAAGACTCAGCGAGCGAATCCATTTCCTCCGTCGCTCCCGCGCAGGGTGAAGCGGGGAATTCGACTGGCATGCCAGTCGCCTGCGAAACGGTCGGCACTTACAAGTGCCGGCGCGCGCTGCCGGCGGGAGCCCAGAGATACTTCCTACACCAACGGCGGATCCGTCTCGCGCTCGAAGACCTTGTGCTGGCGAATGGCCGTGATGAATGCCGCCGTTGCACTTTCCAGCGACTCACCATTAAGGCCGACGATGCCCGGATCGGGCTCGCTGTCCGGCAGCGCAGGCGGGATGCCGACCTTCTCGAGCAGCGCCGAGGCCGCGCCCAGCGCAAGGATGGGCTTGCAGTGGCGGTACTGGTCCTTGATGAATTCCAGCACATGTCCATCCTTGAGCAGGGTCGCCGTCGCGTCGCTGCCGCTCGGGATCGCGACCGCGTCGTACAGCGCGGCCGGACCGGCCTCGACCGAAATCTCGACGTGCAGCGGCTTGCCCTTGTCATCGGCGAGTTCGCCCAGCATGGGACCGACCAGGCGCGGCACGGCGCCTTCCTCGACCAACGCCGTATAGAGCGCACGCGCCATCGCGCCGTCGGTACCGGGCGCCACCAGGATGGCGACGCGACGCGTGCGGATGTCGGGCGCCGGGTACGACATCATCGACAGTCCCGGCGAAGGCTCATAGGTGTGCGGCGGCAACGGCGAGATGTTCGGTGCCGGTGGCGGCACCGGGAAGCCCAGTCCTTCCGCCACGCCCTGTGCCAGTTCGTCATCGACATTGGCCAGCAGCGACACCACGCGCTCACGGATGGCCTGCGTCTGCACACGCGTGAGTTCGAAGCGGAACGCCTTGATGATGTGCTTCTGCTCGGTCGGCGACTGCGACTGCCAGAACAGCCGCGCCTGCGAATAGTGGTCGGCGAACTTCTCGGGCTTGCCGCGCACCTTGTCGCCGGCGACCGGCTCCGGCACGCTGGTGAAGCCCTGCATGCGGCCGGCCTGGAACGGACAGCCGCCGCCCAGTGAATTGGGTTCGTAGGACACGCGGCCGCGCGCGATGGCCTGGCGGTGCATGCCGTCGCGCTGGTTGTTGTGGACCTGCGCGATCGGAGCGTTGATCGGAATCTCGTGGAAGTTGGCACCGCCGAGCCGGCTGATCTGCGTATCGAGATACGAATGGATGCGTCCCTGCAGCAGCGGATCGTTGGTGAAATCGATGCCGGGCACGATGTGCGCGGTGCAGAAGGCGACCTGCTCGGTCTCGGCGAAGAAGTTGTCGGGGTTGCGGTTCAGCACCAGCCGGCCGACGGGCACGATGGGCACCAGTTCCTCCGGCACGATCTTGGTCGCATCGAGCACGTCGAACTCGAAGGCCTCGGCCTGTCCCTCGGAGAACACCTGCAGCCCCAGTTCCCATTCGGGATAGGCACCGGCCTCGATCGCTTCCCACAGGTCGCGCCGGTGGAAGTCCGGGTCGGCGCCCGAGATTTTCACCGCCTCGTCCCACGCCAGCCCATGGGTGCCGGCCAGCGGCGTCCAGTGGAACTTGCAGAACACCGATTCGCCGGCCGCATTGACGAGGCGGAAGGTATGCACGCCGAAGCCCTGCATCATGCGGTAGCTGCGCGGAATCGCGCGGTCCGACATCTGCCACAGCAGCATGTGCGTCGATTCCGGCATCAGCGAAACGAAGTCCCAGTAGGTATCGTGCGCACTCGACGCTTGCGGCATGCCGAAATGCGGCTCCGGCTTGACCGCGTGCACCAGGTCCGGAAACTTCATCGCATCCTGGATGAAGAAGATCGGGATGTTGTTGCCGACCAGGTCCCAGTTGCCCTCGTCGGTATAGAACTTGACGGCGAAGCCGCGCACGTCGCGCGCGGTATCGGTCGAGCCGCGTTCGCCGGCGACCGTGGAAAAGCGCACGAACACGGGCGTGCGCTTGCCGTCCTCGGCGAACGGCGCGGCGCGCGTGAGTTCGGTCAGCGCCTTGTAGCATTCGAAGTAGCCGTGCGCAGCCGAACCGCGCGCATGCACTACGCGCTCGGGAATGCGCTCGTGGTCGAAGTGCGTGATCTTCTCGCGCAGGATGAAGTCTTCCATCGCGGTCGGCCCGCGCAGGCTGGCCTTCAGCGAATTCTGGTTGTCGGCGATCGGCACGCCCTGGTTAGTGGTCAGCACCTGACCGCCGGAATCGACGCGCACGCGGTCCAGCGATTCGTTGGTGGCGTTGTTGCCGGGCACCGGCTTGCCGGCACCAACCTTGTCGGACGCGTTGCGCTCGCTGACGGTGCTGCCCGCCACCGCAGGATGCGGTGGCTCGACGTGGTTGCCGACCGGCGGGTCGTAGGCTGCCTCGCCGATTTCGCCGGACTTGGCCGGATTGTCGGGCATTTGCTCGGTCATGGTGGCGGTGCCGGCGATCTTCTTCAGCAGATCGGACGGCAGCGCGGCAGGGCCGTTGCTGCCGGGTGGCGGACCGCTCGACGGGCCGGCAATCGTGCTCAGGACGGTACCGGCGTTTTCAGTGGAGGTTTTCTTGGCGGATGGCATCTGTCTCTTCCCCGAAATGGATAAACCCATGCCGATGCAAGGGCTTCTGCAAGAATAGGGAAGGCTTGTTTCACTTCCTATCAGAGAAGCGAGGAGACTCGCGTAGGACAATCGTCAACGTTGCCGCTCCGCATGCAGTGCGACGTACGATGCATCAGACCAGCAGCGTGTCCGCGCGTGTGCGCCAGAAGGCAGGCTCGGGCAGCGTGCCTAACCCGGCCTGCGCGTTGTCGGCCATGTGCTCGGGCCGGCTGGTACCGGGAATCGCGCAGGTCACGGCCGGGTAGCTCAGCGTGAACTTCAGCAGCAGTTGCGCCCAGCTGGTGCAGCCGATCTCCGCCGCCCATGCCGGCAGCGGCCGCTCGCGCAGTCGCCGCAGCAACCCGCCGCCGCCGAACGGCTGGTTGACGATGACCGCCACGCCGCGCTCGGCCGCCAGCGGCAGCAGACGTTGTTCGGCCGTGCGGTCGTCGAGCGCATAGTTGATCTGCAGGAAGTCGAGCCGCTCGGCACGCAGCACGGCCTCGACCTCGCCGAAGGCCAACGGCGTGTAATGCGTGATGCCGATGTAGCGGATGCGGCCTTGCGCCTTCCACTCGCGCAGCGTCGCCAGATGGGTGCGCCAGTCCACCAGGTTGTGTATCTGCATCAGGTTGATCTTCTGCGTGCGCAGATGCGCGAACGACTGTTCCATCTGCGCCATGCCTTCGGCGCGGCCGCGCGTCCAGACCTTGGTCGCGAGAAAGGCGCGCGCGCGTTGCGGTGAGGCGGCCAGCAGCTCGCCTGTAGTCTGCTCGGCCCGGCCATACATGGGGGAACTGTCGATCACGGTGCCGCCGGCATCGAACAGCGCCTGCAGCACGCCCGGCAGGCGCTGATACTCGGCGCTGCCCGGTGCATGACCGAAACCGACCCAGGTGCCGCAGCCGATCACCGGCAGCGGTTCGCGCGTGGCGGGGATGAGGCGCACGTTCATTCTTGCGCCATTTGCAATCGTGGCCGGCTGTGCTGCACTTTGCGCCACGGCCAGCGGCAGACCGGCTGCGCCGGCCGACATGCCGAGCAGCATGCCCAGCAATTGCCGGCGTCGGGCAAGCGCGGTATGTTCGGAGGGAAACGGATGCATGCTGGCTCCTCGCAGATGTGTGGCGATGGATTGATGAACAACGCCAGTCAGACAGTCTAGGCAAGCGATAGACCGGCTGGCCACCGCAGGATTCCCGATCGTGCGCGCGATGCATGAAAAAGTTGACCTTCCCATCATGGCAAGGTCGATACTGCATCCATCCCTCAATTTCCTTGGTGGAACCGTCATGAACACTGTAAGCGCTTCTTCCGGCATTCCTTCCGCCCTCGCGGCCGACAGCGGCGCGCGCCGCATCACGCTCGGCGTCGAAGGCATGACCTGCGCCTCGTGCGCATCGCGCGTCGAAAAAGCCGTGAAGGCCGTGGCCGGCGTGCACGAAGCCAGCGTCAACCTGGCGACCGACACCGTGGCAGTGGAGCTCGACCCCGGCGTACCGGCCACTGCGATCCAGGACGCGATTCGCAAGGCCGGCTACGAGGTGCCTGCCAGCGAGATCGACCTCGCAGTCGGCGGCATGACCTGCGCCTCGTGCGTCGGCCGCGTCGAGAAAGCCCTGCGCAAGGTCGATGGCGTGCTCGACGTCAGCGTCAACCTCGCCACCGAACAGGCGCGCGTGAAGGTCGCGGCCGGTACCGAGACCGCGGCGCTGATCGCGGCGGTGCAGGATGCCGGCTACGAAGCATCGCTACCCAAGCGCGACCAGGCCGCGGCCGAAGAACACGGCAAGGCCGACTGGTGGCCGGTCGCGGTGGCTGCCCTGCTCGCGCTGCCGATGGTCGCACCCATGCTGCTGCAGCCGTTCGGCGTGCACTGGATGCCGCCGGGCTGGGTACAGTGGCTGCTGGCGACGCCGGTGCAGTTCTGGCTCGGCTTCCGCTTCTATCGCGCCGGCTGGCATGCGGTGAAGGCCGGCACCGGCAACATGGACCTGCTGGTCGCACTGGGAACCAGCGCGGCCTACGGCCTGAGCGTCTATTTACTACTCACTGCCGGGTCCGCACATCCCGGCCATGAACCGCATCTGTATTTCGAAGCCTCGGCCGTCGTCATCACGCTGATCCTGCTCGGCAAGTGGCTGGAAGCACGCGCCAAGAAACAGACCGCCGCCGCCATCCGCGCGCTACAGAAACTGCGGCCCGATTCGGCACGCGTGCGGCGCGACGGCCAGGATGTCGACGTGCCGATCGAATCGGTGCGCGTCGGCGATCTGGTGGTCGTGCGTCCGGGCGAACGCATCGCGGTGGACGGCAGCATCGTCGAAGGCCGCAGCCACGTCGATGAATCGCTGATCACTGGCGAGAGCATGCCGGTCGTCAAGCAGGAAGGCGACCATGTGACGGGCGCCTCGATCAATGCCGAAGGCATGCTGCTGGTGCGCACCGAGGCGATCGGCGCCGAGACCACGCTGGCGCGCATCATCCGCATGGTAGAGAACGCGCAGTCGGCCAAGGCGCCGATCCAGCGGCTGGTGGACAAGGTCAGTGCGATCTTCGTGCCGGTGGTGCTGGTCATCGCCGCCCTCACCTTCTTCGGCTGGTGGCTGGCCGGCGCTGGTGCGGAGACTGCCATCATCAACGCCGTGACCGTGCTGGTGATCGCATGCCCGTGCGCGCTCGGCCTCGCCACGCCGACCGCCATCATGGCCGGCACCGGCGTCGCCGCCAAATACGGCATCCTGATCAAGGACGCCGAGGCGCTGGAAACCATGCACCGCGTCACCACCGTCGTGTTCGACAAGACCGGCACGCTGACCGAAGGCCGCGCGCGCGTGGCGGAGGTACGGGCGATCGGCATCGGCGAACACGAACTGCTGCAACTGGCGGCCACCATCCAGCGCGGCAGCGAACATCCGTTCGGCCTGGCCGTCATGCAGCGCGCCGCCGAACTGCAGATCGCGCCCGGCGAGACGAACGCGGTGCAGGCGCTGGCCGGACTCGGCCTGCGCGCGACCATCAATGGCGAACAATACGTGCTCGGCACCGCGCGCCTGATGCGCGAGGAAAGCATCGCGCTCGACGGAGAGGCGAACGTGCAGGCGCAGCAGCTCGAGCAAAGCGGCCGCAGCCTGTCGTGGCTGGCGCAGGTCACGCCCGCGCACCGGCTGCTCGGCTTCATCACCGCCAGCGACACCATCAAGGCCAGCGCGGCGCAGGCGATCGACAGCCTGCACGCGCAAAAGATCGCCACCGTGCTGCTCAGCGGCGACAACCAGGGCAATGCCGATGCGGTCGGCAAGACGCTCGGCATCGACCGCGTGATCGCGCAGGTGCTGCCGGCAGAAAAGACCGAGAAGATCGCCGAACTCAAGAACGGCGGCCAGATCGTCGCCATGGTCGGCGACGGCATCAACGATGCGCCGGCGCTGGCGGCGGCCGACGTCGGCATCGCCATGTCCACCGGCACCGACGTCGCCATGCATGCGGCCGGCATCACGCTGATGCGCGGCGACCCGGCGCTGGTGGCGGACGCGATCGACATCTCGCACCGCACCTACGGCAAGATCCGCCAGAACCTGTTCTGGGCCTTCATTTACAACGTGGTCGGCATTCCGCTCGCGGCCTTTGGCGTGCTGAACCCGATGTTCGCGGGCGCGGCGATGGCCTTCAGTTCGGTCAGCGTGATCAGCAACGCGCTGCTGCTGCGCCGCTGGAAGGCAGGGCAAGCGAAACACAAACCCTGACGCTAAACTGATACGAAACACATTCGGGAGTTCGTCATGAACATCGGACAGGCCGCCGCCGCATCCGGCATCTCCGCCAAGATGATCCGCCATTACGAGGCGATCCACCTGATCGCGCCCGGCGCGCGCAGCGACGCCGGCTATCGCATCTATCAGGACAAGGACGTGCATACGCTGCGCTTCATCAAGCGCGCGCGTTCGCTCGGCTTTTCGCTCGAGCAGATCAAGACGCTGCTGTCGCTGTGGCAGGATGCGCACCGCGCGAGCGCCGACGTCAAGGCGATCGCGCTCGAACACGTGGACGAATTGAACAAGCGCATCGCCGAGCTGACCGAGATGCGCGACACCCTGAGCGAACTGGCGCGCTCGTGCAGCGGTGATGCGCGCGCCGACTGTCCGATCCTGCGCGGACTGGAAGCGCCGGCCGAGACCGCTGCCTGCTGCGGTCACTCTTCCACCGCGCATCACCAATAAGGAATCACCAAATAAAAAACGGGCGGTATAAACCGCCCGTTTTTTATTGCCTCGCAATCGTCAGGATGCCGCCTTGGCCGTCACCGGATAACCGGCGTCAACGATGGCCGCCGCCACCGCATCGAGCGGCGCGCCCGACTCTACCTTCACCGTCTTCTGCGCCAGATCGACGTTCACCGCCGCCTGTGCATCGATCGCCTGCACCGCCTTGGTCACCGCATTCACGCAGTGGCCGCAGCTCATGTTTTCCACGTGCATCGTATACATGGTTCGCTCCTTTTATTGGTCAACGAAAACAGTCTGCGCCTTGCCATGATGGGAAGGTCAAGCCCGCGATACACGCATTCGCAGGCCCAGCTATTGGCCCAAGTATTGCTTGCGAGAATCGCTGCAAACGCACGCGCAGCAAGGCTTTCACCAAGATAATTTCCACATGGAAATATATTGTTGCTTTTTGGGAACGCAAATCCTGTGGCTTGTGCATGAACCAATGTTTTTCTTACAGGAAACGTAAAATATGGTTTCATCCGTTCCGCCGCGTCCTGACGATGCAATCGATTCCGCTAAGATGAATCGCAGGCTTGGACGCATGCAATGTTCCCGCGCACGGCACCGCTGCGATAAAACGAAGAAAACGCCGCGCGCCAATTTTTCATGGATTACCGTGAACACTTCCGACCCTCTCAAGATGAAATCGTTGCTCGAGCATCTGGTTGAGATCACCGGTCATCGCGATCATGAACTGCTCGACATTTCGGTGATGAGCGCGCTGATGAACATGGTGGGCGTGGAACAGGCGCGCGTGCTCGAACTGTTCCAGGCGCGCGGCGAACTGCTGGTGCGGCCGCGCGTGCGGATCACCGAAGGCAAGGTACAGGCCGCGCAACCCGAATCGTCGGCAGCCGACAATGGCGAACCCATTGTCGCCTATCCCGGCCTGGTATCGTGCATCGCCCAGCGCAGGAGCCGTCTCGAGGAAGCGCGCGCCGACGGCCGCCATGTACTGTGGATTCCGATGTGGCAGAACGACAAGGTCTCGACCTGTCTCGAGATCGTGCACAACCAGCCTTTCATGCCGCATATGCTGCAGGTCATGGAAGGCATCCTCAGCGTCTACCGCAATTACCAGAGCCTGCTCGAATACAGCGAGCGCGATTCGCTGACGGGCCTGCTCAACCGCAAGACCTTCGACGAGAAGTTCAGCCGTCTCGCCAGCACCAGACCGAGCGAACCTGTCGACGAACACGACCGGCGCCAGTCGGGCGACATCAAGACGCAATGGTTGGCGGTGGTCGATATCGATCACTTCAAACGCGTCAATGACGACTTCGGCCATCTGTACGGCGACGAAGTACTGATCCTGGTGGCCAACATCCTGCGCGCCTCCTTCCGCGCGCAGGACTGCATCTTCCGCTTCGGCGGCGAGGAATTCGTGATCCTGCTGCGCTCGACCACACTGGAAGACGCCCGCATGGTGTTCGAACGCTTCCGCGCCAATGTCGAACGGCATGCGTTCCCGCAGGTCGGCCGCATCACCATCAGCCTCGGCTTTGCCGCCATCACGCAGGAAACGCCGGTCGTCATCCTCGGCCATGCCGACCAGGCGCTTTACCACGCCAAGGACAGCGGCCGCAATCGCGTCTGCCATTACGACGAACTGGTCGAACAGGGCCTGATCGCACGCGGCAAGCAAAGCGAGTCGGTCGAAATCTTCTTCGACTGACCCCGCGTCACGCCAGCGCGCCGCGCCGGCAGCCTTTGCCAATAGCTGCGATAATTCGATCCTGATCGCATCCCGCGCGATCGCGGATTCTCCTTCGCTGCCATTCCATGAACCCCGGCATTCTGCTTGCTCTCGGCGCCTACGCGATCTGGGGCATGTTCCCCATCTACTTCAAGTCGCTGCACGAAATCCCACCGCTCGAGATCCTGCTCTACCGCATGATCTTCTCGCTCCTCTTTCTCGGCGGCGTGCTCGCGGTGCGCCGGCAATGGGCATGGATAGGTCCGGTGCTGCGCCAGCCGAAAGTGCTGGCCGGCTTCACCGCCAGCGCACTGCTTCTCTCCAGCAACTGGTTCCTCTACATCTGGTCGGTCGACCACGACCGCGTGATCGACGCCAGCCTCGGCTACTTCATGACGCCGTTGGTCAACGTGCTGCTGGGCGCGATCGTGCTGCACGAACGACTGCGCAAGTTGCAATGGGCGGCGGTCGCGATGGCCGCTGTCGGCGTGCTGTGGCTGACCTGGCAAGCCGGCCATCCGCCATGGATCAGCCTGCTGCTCGGCATCACCTTCGGCGGCTACGGCCTGCTGCGCAAGACCGCCGCGCTCGGCGCGCTCGAAGGCCTGTCGCTCGAAACCGCCGTGCTGTTCCCGCTGGCCGTCGTCACGCTGCTGTTCATGACGGCGCAGGGTGCGCACGGCTTTGCCGACGCCTCGCCATTGACGCAAACGCTGATGGTGCTGTCCGGCCCGATCACCGCCGTGCCGCTGCTGCTGTTCGCCGCCGGCGCACGCCGCGTGCCGCTCTCCACCATGGGCCTGCTGCAATACCTGACGCCGACCCTGCAACTGCTGGTCGGCATCTGGCTCTACAACGAACCGTTCGGCGGCGCGCGCCTGATCGGCTTCGCGGCGATCTGGGTGGCGCTGGCCTTGTATACGCTGGATGGGTTATGGCTCAACTACAGTCGTCTGCGGAAAAGCGACGCACCATGAAAAAAGCCGGCATCAAGCCGGCTTTTTTCATCTCCGCATTCCCTCAAATCTCGATCTTGGTCCCGAGCTCGATCACGCGGTTCGACGGAATCCGGTAGTAGTCGGCCGCATCGCGCGCATGGCGCGACATGGTGACGAACAGGTGTTCGCGCCACAGCGCCATGCCGCGGTCCGGGTTCGGCACCACGGTCTGGCGCGCGATGAAGAACGAGGTTTCCATCATCTCGAAACCGAGCCCCTGGAAGCGCGCCAGTTCCAGTGCCCACGGAATGTCCGGCGTGTCCTTGAAGCCGTACTGCACGTCCATCTGGTAGCAGTCGTTGCCGAGGTTGTGCACGCGTACCTGTTCCTCGGTCGGCACGTACGGCACTTCCGCCATCGAGACGGTCAGGAACACCACGCGCTCGTGCAGGATCTTGTTGTGCAGCAGGTTGTGCAGCATCGCGTGCGGCACGCCGTCCGATTCGCTGCGCATGAAGATCGCCGTACCCGGTACGCGCACCGGCGGATCGACGAACAGCGAGGTCAGGAAATCGTCGAGCGGGATCGCATGCTTCTGCAGGTTCTCGACCACCAACTCGCGCCCGCGCTTCCAGGTCAGCATCATGGTGAACAGCAGCGTGCCGAGCAGCAGCGGGAACCAGCCGCCGT
>PJUE01000486.1_pt1 | contig 24489 bp, 22 predicted proteins | sample 1512171 | NCBI WGS metagenome assembly PJUE01 (sample SAMN08177674, study PRJNA422409) | Feces metagenome, whole genome shotgun sequencing project. | isolation source: Chicken feces (3) enriched on wood chips: alkali lignin treatment | host: Gallus gallus | place: USA: Madison | collected 2015-01-15
GACCATTGACGTAGGAGCGCACCACGACGCCGAAGCCGAAGGTGAAGCCCGCCACCGTCATGAAGCCCCCGCGCGCCTCGGCCATGTCGGCGTCCGTCATCATCCGGGGGCCGTCCGGGAGCGTCACGGTCAGCGCCGGCGGCGCCGACGCTTGCAGCGGCGCGCCCGAAGGCTCCGACAGGTGACCGCCTGCTAGCTCGGCGGCGAAGGCGGCGGACTGGGCCCCGGCCGGCGCCGCAACGCAGATCGGCGCCGCCAGGCTGATGGTCATAAGGAGGCTGGATCGCGCGCGTCGCATGGCGTCACCTCAGATAGGGATCGAGGGAGAACCGCGTCGTCACCTGATAGAGCGGCGGCAACTCCCGCGTCAGTTCCGCCAGGGACATGGGTTGCAGCGCCTGCCCCGGCCGAGACCGGTTCCACACGCGCCATTCCTCGGCGTCGTTGAAGGTGTCCGCCGGCTGACGGACGACGAAGGCGACCCCGTTCCACATGTCGGTGAACTGGTCGCGCGAATAGATTTTCAGCCCCAGCGCCGGATCGCCGACCAGGACGCGCCCCGCGTCGTCGCCCTTGAAGACGACGAAGTGTTTGTAACCGGCGGTGTCGATCATCACGATCGCCGGGGCGTTCATCTCGATCAGCTCATCCAGGCTCAGCCGGAAGCCGTCGGCGGGATAGCCCCGCGCATCCAGATACCGCTTCATGTCCAGCAGGGAGAAGCCGACGCGGCGAATGGTCTCCTGATCGCCGTCGGCGAACATGGCGCGGAAAATCTGAGCCTCGCCGACATCACGTCTATAGTGGTGCCGCAACAGGGTGGCCAGGGCGGCCGAACCGCAGCTGAAATCATACTGCTGACGCACCACTGTGCGGAACGGCAGGTCGCGATAGCTGACCACCTTCAGCCGCCCTGCAGCCGGGCCGTTGTTCAACAGAATCTCAGCCTGAGCCGAGGGCGCGCACAGGACCGCGACGCTGACCCCGACAGCCAGCCCCAGGCCGGGCGGAAACCGGACGGTCCAGCGCGTCACGGGTTCGGCGCCGTCGTCACGATATTGATCGTGATCGCGCCTTGCAGGTTGTTGTTGTTGCCGCTGTTCATGACGAAGTTGCCGATGCCGTTGAAGCCGGAAAAGGCGTTGGCGTCGATGCGCATGGCGCCGGTCGTGACCGTATTGGCGTTGACGCTGTTTCCGCTGTTCGTCGCCTGCAGCAGCTGGTCGCTGGCGATGAGGACGGATGGCGCGCCTTGGCGGGCGTGCAGGGCGTCCAATTCCTCAATCGCCAGCGAACGCGGAGCGCCCGCGACAGCAGCCGAGGAGTCGGCCTGGGTCGGCGCGATGATGATCAGGGGCGGAGGGGGCGACGGCGGAGAGGCCGAATTCGGATCGGCCGCCCCCAGCAGCGCCAGGGTCGACAGAAGGCTGAGCATGGTTCCCTCCCAGGAAGAAGTTCGGCGGCCGGAGAACCGGCCGCCGAAAACGAAGGCCTAGTTGCCGCCGCCGCCGAAGGTGACGTTGGCGTTGGCGCTGATCGCCGTGGCCGCCTGACCAACCGAGGCCAGACCGGTGTTGTTGCTCACCGTCTGAATGCCAGCGAAGCCTGCAAAGGCGCCGCCGCTCTGGTTGATGTCGCCCGTGCGGATCCGGCCGTTTTGCGGGCCTTGGCCGTCTTCCGACATGTCGAAGCTCAGGTCGCTGACGTTGGCGCTGAGTTCCTGCATGTTCAGGGAGACGCGGATGTTGCCGATGTTGGTGGAGTTGTCGTTGCCCGAGTCATTCACCGAATTGTCGTTGAAGGAATCAGAGACCCCCAACTCCAGGTTGGTGTTCACCGAGTTGTCGGTATTCGTCGAGGCGTCGGTGTTGAACGAGTCGGAGATGCCGACCTCGGTATTGGTCGAGTTATCCGAATTGTCGTTGAACGAATCCGAAACGCCCAACTCCAGGTTGGTGTTGGTGGAATTATCCGAATTATCGTTCAGCGAATCCGAAATGCCGACATCGAGGTCAGTGGAATTATCGGTGTTGAACGAGTCCGCGACGCCCAGATCCACATCCGTGCTGTTGCCGCCGCTGTTGTAGGAGCCGTCCGCATCGGTATTGCCGCCGACCGGACCGTTCGGTCCGCTCGAGGACTGGGCTTGAGCCATGCCCGCAAAGGCGAGGGCTCCGGCCAGGACCGCAGCGGACGTCATCAATTTGGCACGCATTTCTTTGCCTCCAATCAAAAGGGTTTCAAAGGAGGCTCCTCCACCTCCGAAGGCCCAAATCGTCGGATGACGGCCGTCGTTCCCCTGGGAAGAACCTCTGATTTTCCTAGAGAATTCTTGCGACACGACCGTCAGGCGGGCGGGAATTCGATCAAATGGAGTGGCAAGTCCGGCCTGCGACGCAGAACGGCCTTTCATTTGATCAAAACGTCACCCGGAATAAACTTGGCGAAGTCGTGACTTTTCTCGGGCGACCGCGTCATTATTCGCCCAGAGGCCGACATACGGCTGACGTGGCGCAATCTCTTCAGCCGTGCTACGCGCGCCGAACCATGACGACGCCCCCTATCGAACGCATCCGCAACTTCTCGGTGGTCGCCCACATCGACCACGGCAAGTCGACCCTGTCGGACCGCCTGATTCAGTTCACGGGCGGCCTGACCGCGCGCGAAATGTCGGAACAGGTCCTTGATAACATGGACATCGAGAAGGAGCGCGGCATCACCATCAAGGCGCAGACCGTGCGCCTGAACTACAAGGCCAAGGACGGCGAGACCTACGTCCTGAACCTGATGGACACGCCGGGCCACGTCGACTTCGCCTATGAGGTGTCGCGATCCCTGGCCGCCTGCGAAGGCTCGATCCTTGTGGTGGACGCCTCACAGGGCGTCGAGGCCCAGACCCTGGCCAACGTCTATCAGGCCATCGACAACAACCATGAGATCGTCCCGGTTCTGAACAAGATCGACCTGCCGGCCGCCGAACCGGAGCGGGTCAAGGCCCAGATCGAGGACGTCATCGGCCTGGACGCCTCGGACGCCATCGAATGCTCGGCCAAGTCGGGCCTGGGCATTGAGGACGTGCTGGAAGGCATCGTCGCCCGCCTGCCGGCGCCCAAGGGCGACATCAACGCCCCGCTGAAGGCCATGCTGGTCGACGCCTGGTACGATCCCTACCTGGGCGTGGTGCTGCTGGTGCGCGTGTTCGACGGGGTGCTGAAGGCCGGGATGCGCGTCAAGATGATGCAGACCGGCTCGACCCATCTGGTCGATCGCGTCGGCGTCTTCCTGCCCAAGAACACCCCGGTCGAGCAACTCGGCCCCGGCGAGGTCGGCTTCATCACCGCCCAGATCAAGGAAGTCGCCCACGCCGCCGTCGGCGACACCATCACCGACGAGAAGAAGCCCACGGCCGAACCGCTGAAGGGCTTTAAGGAAGTCCAGTCGGTGGTCTTCTGCGGCCTGTTCCCGGTCGACGCCGCCGACTTCGAGGACCTGCGCGCCGCCATCGGCAAGCTGCGCCTGAACGACGCCAGCTTCACCTATGAGATGGAGAGCTCGGCGGCCCTGGGCTTCGGCTTCCGCTGCGGCTTCCTGGGCCTGCTGCACCTGGAGATCATCCAGGAGCGCCTGAGCCGCGAGTTCAACCTCGACCTGATCGCGACGGCCCCCTCGGTCGTCTACAAGATCGGCCTGCGCGACGGGACCGAGATGGACCTGCACAACCCGGCCGACCTGCCGGACGTCATGCAGATCGAGACGATCAGCGAGCCGTGGATCAAGGCCACCATCCTGACCCCCGACGAATACCTCGGCGGCGTGATCAAGCTGTGCCAGGACCGCCGCGGCAACCAGATCGAGCTGTCCTATGTCGGCGCGCGCGCCCTGGTGGTCTATGAGCTGCCGCTGAACGAGGTGGTGTTCGACTTCTATGATCGGCTGAAGTCGATCTCGAAGGGTTACGCTTCGTTCGACTATGAGATCACCGACTACAAGGTCGGCGACCTGGTGAAGATGTCGATCCTGGTCAACGCCGAGCCGGTGGACGCCCTGTCCATGCTGGTCCACCGCGCCCGCGCCGAGACGCGCGGCCGCGGCATGGTGGAGAAGATGAAGGAGCTGATCCCGCCCCACATGTTCACCATCCCGATCCAGGCGGCCATCGGCGGCAAGATCATCGCCCGCGAGACGGTGCGCGCCCTGCGCAAGGACGTGACGTCCAAGTGCTACGGCGGCGACGCCACCCGCAAGAAGAAGCTGCTGGAGAAGCAGAAGGCCGGCAAGAAGCGCATGCGTCAGTTCGGCAAGGTGGAGATCCCGCAGGAAGCCTTCATCGCCGCGCTGAAGATGGACGAGGATTGAGGATCAGTCCAAATCTCCGGCATTACGAAGAAGATTCAATTCCTCGTCCGACTTGGGCTTCACAGCGACGAAATCGTCGGTCGCCAGCTGAAAACCGAGTTTTCGGGCCAGTGGCGCATCATAACGCCCTGACAACAGCGCAACTCCCAGCGGTCGCAGAACATCGGGCGCGCCGCCGTTCGCCCGGAGTCGCTTCATCGGGTCCTTTTGGTCGAAGAGCAGCGCCGCAAGAACAGTCCGGTGTGTGATCCGTCGATCATTTTCGAGAAAGAACATCGCGGCTCGCCGCCTCCCGATCTTTATCTGACGGAGTTCACGAAAGCGCTTCATATCGAGGCCCGCCCAGCGATTGGGCGGCCAGGCGACACCCGATGCCAGCCAGAGGATGTTGGCGTAAGCTGAGGAAAGCACCCCGCGTTTGCCGTCCCGATTAGGCGCACCGAGGTACGCTTCGCGCGCCACCATCAAACCCATCCAAGATTTGCGCTCGTCTTCGTCGGCTGCGAGCAGAATGACGGGCTCCTCCTCGCGATAGGTTTCCGGCGGGATCATCCAACTCCACGATCGGCTGACCGTATTCTTTATATCCACATCGTGATCCAAGAGCGTGAGGTCACGAACGCCTTTAGGCGCATCGAGCAGATCTCGGACGAAATGCTCAATTTTCAAGCCGATGAATGTCTTTTCGACATTATCGAGTTCTGAAAGTGTCGTGCGGCCGGTCCGTATGGGATCGAGAACAAACTCAATCGCTTCGATCACCGCACCCACGAAGGCGTCTGCAGGCCGTGTGCCGAGACGCCCGGCGATCTCTCTCGCCAACCGGTCAAGAAAGACATGGTCGGGGTGGCCCGGCAAAACTAAGGATGGAGGCACTTTTCGCATGCCGCCATCTGGACGGCAGATTGGTTACGAAACGCTTCCCGTTCGGATAACGACTATGCAGCCATTGAACGGTCGGTAAGCGCCGTCAGCACAGTTGCAGCGAGCGCGCCCGCCAAGTTCGGCGGCACGGCGTTGCCGATTTGGCGGGCCACCTCTACCTTCGTACCGGAGAATTTGAACTCGTCCGGAAAGCCCATGAGGCGCGCGGCTTCACGGTGAGTGATCGGGCGATGGGCCTCCGGATGGAGATACCGCCCCTTCTCAGGCTTATAGAATTCCGTGCGGATCGTGACTGAAGGGCGGTCCCACCACAGTCGGCCGAACAGATCTGTTCCCCCACTGGTCTTCCTAATCCAGCAGTTGGGAGTGATGTCCGGGCGATTGGATTGCAGATCGAAACGATTGCCGCCGGGCGGCACCGCCCGATAACGCTGCATGCTTTTTTCCGTAGGATTGCGCCCGAAGTGCAAGTCGAAGGTCTTAGCCTCGCCGATTTCCGTGCCGAACGGGTCCGTGGGAAGATCTCCGATAACGTCGCGGACCGTCCTCCAACGCGGGAGATTACTCTTCAGTTTAGGGTCGGCGTGCGTCGGCAAGGGCGGAAAATTCGGGAGATTGTTCGCATCCCGCCAGCCCAGGATGATCGTGCGCTTGCGCGTTTGCGGCGCCCCGTAATCCGCGGCGTTCAAAATGGCGGCCTGTGTCTGAAAGCCGTGTTGACGCGCCTTCTTCTCAATTAGAATGCGCTCGGGCGAGCGGTAGAGTTCCGCCACATTCTCCATCACGAAGGCGCGCGCGCCCGAACGCTCGGCGATTTCGATGAAGGGCTCCCACAAGGCGCGACGAGCGTCGCCGTCGCGCTTCTTGTTCAGCAAGCTGAAGCCTTGGCAGGGAGGGCCTCCGATCACCACGTCGGCCGGCGGCACTTCATTCTGGAGAAGCCATTCCTCGATATTGGCTTTAACGGCCTCGCCTGGGAAGTTGAGCTCGTGAGTTTTGACGGCGGCGGCGTCATTGTCGATCGCCAGCACCGGGGTGAACCCGCCGCAAAACAGCTCGTCGTAGAAGCCCAAGCTCATGCCGCCGGCGCCGCTGAAAAGGTCAATCAGGCGCAATGTCATGGCGGCTTCGCCCTCCTTAAATACACGCAAACAAAACGCGAACACGATTCGCGTGTCAACAGCATACCATCCAAGGGTTAGGCTCGGATGAAGCCCTTATCTGAGGTTGACCAATCTCTCTACAAGAGCGGCGTGATGGCGGGTCTCGCACTCCCAGACCGTGACCACCTCCAAGCCTATGCCGCGCAAGTCAGCCTCGACGCGTTGATCCCGCACTCGGTTCGCCGCGAACTTAACCAACCACTCCTCCCGATTGTTGACCGGCACCGTTCCTCGCTTGCAGTCATGATGATGCCAGAAGCACCCATGAACCTGCACGACCCAACCCTTGGAGCGGTTGGCGAAGTCCGGTTTCCCCGGCAAGTTACGGACATTTCGCCGATAGGCCTTGCCCAGTTCACGAAGAACCTTTGCGACGCGTTCTTCAGGCGTCGTTCGCACTTGTCGGACCTTAGACATTGCCGACGTGGTGCGGGCGTTCAGAGGCTGCATGAGCCTGAGTATAGCCGCCCAGTCGCCCGCAGCGATCGTAATCTGTCGTAATTGACGCTTTCATTTCATCGGAGCGGCCTGTTTTCCGCCGCCGCAGCCCGCCTGGGTCGGCGCCGGTCCTATCCTTGCGCGCATGAAGGAGACCCTGGACGCCAAGCCCGCACACTATCGCCTGTCGCGGGCGACGTGGGAGATCATTCTGGAGGCCTATCGCAACGGCGCGACCGTGCCGTAGCTGAGCGAGCGGTGGCGGGTGTCGCAGCACGCCCTGCGCAAGCGGATCACGGTCCACGGCGCGACCAAGCGCGACTGGGGCGACGCGCGGGCGCGTGAGCAGGCCGAGGCGCGCGAGCGGATGCAGGCCGAGCGGGCGGCGGCCGAGGCGCTTCGCGCCGAGGCCCTGTTCGCCCCCTCCGAAGAGGAGGCGGATGAGACGGCGGAGGTTCTGGCCGAGACGGCGATGCGGGCCTCGGCGCGAGCCATGCGGGGACGGATGTGGGACGAGGCCAAGGCCCTGGCCCAACTGGCCGAGGCCTATGGCCGGATGGCGCAAAGGGGCGAGCGGGCGCGGGCGCGCGGCGAGGTGACGCTGGACGACATTCCGCTGGAGCTGATCAAGGCGCTGGCGCTGAACGAGGATCAGTGCGCCTCCAGCCGACTGGCGATCTGGGACGAGGCGGACCCGCATCCGGCCAAGCAGGAGTATTGGGCGGTCAACGCCGCGCAGCGCGAGGCGGGCATGGAAGAATGGCTGGCCCTGATGCGAGAGCGCAAGACGCTGCGGGATCGGGTGCGCGAACTGGAGGCGGCGGCGGGCCTGGACCCTCGCTCCGATCAAGCGCAGGCCGAGCGCGCCGAAGAAGATGAAGAATTCTTCATATAACAATGTGTCGCGTTGCAGCGTCGGCGTGCGCGGTTAAGGTCCGCCTCAACATGATCCGTTGGGGACTGAAAACATCATGCGCCTTGCCGCCTCTTCCGTTGCGCTCGCCGCCCTGCTGGCCGTGAGCACGCCCGTTATCGCCGCGCCTGCGGCCGCCGCCGCAACCGTGACCGCCGCCCAGGCCGAGCCCCTGCGCGGGGCGCCGGTGTCGGAGCTGATCGCTCGCGTCGACATTCCGTGGAAGCGCTTCCAGCTCGACAACGGCCTGACCGTCCTGGTCCACGAGGACCGCAAGGCCCCCGTCGTGGCGGTGTCGGTCTGGTACAATGTGGGATCGAAGGACGAGCCCAAGGGCTCGACCGGCTTCGCCCACCTGTTCGAGCACCTGATGTTCGGCGGGTCGGAGAACTCGCCCTCCAGCCACATCCAGACGATGAACGCCGCGGGCGCGACCAGCCTGAACGGCACGACCTGGTTCGACCGCACAAACTATTTCCAGACGGTGCCGACCCCGGCGCTGGACTACACCCTGTATCTGGAATCCGACCGCATGGGCTATCTGCTGGGCCAGGTCAGCCAGGAGGTGCTGGATCTGCAGCGCGGCGTCGTCCAGAACGAGAAGCGTCAGGGCGACAACCAGCCCTACGGCATGACCTATTACGCCACGCTGGAAGCCCTGTTCCCTGAAGGGCACCCCTATCGCCACTCGACCATCGGCTCCATGGCCGACCTGGACGCGGCCAGCATGGAGACGGTGCGCGACTGGTTCCGCCAGAACTACGGCCCGAACAACGCCGTCCTGGTCCTGTCGGGCGACATCGACGAGGCGAAGGCCCGCGAACTGACCGAGAAGTATTTCGGCGCCATCGCGCGCGGCCCGGTCAACACCCCCGCGGCGGCGCCGGTGCCGACCCTGTCGGCGCCGGTCGAACAGGTGTTGCACGACCGCGTGGCCCAGACGCGCATCAGCCGCACCTGGGTGGTGCCCGGCCTGGGCGATCCGGACTCCGTGCCGCTGAGCGTCGGCGCCTCGGTGCTGGGCGGCCTGGCCAGCTCGCGCCTGGACAATGTGCTGGTGCGCGACGAGCAGACGGCCTCCAGCGTCTCGGCCGGCAATCAGGTGTTCCAGCGGGTCGGCATGTTCAGCTATTCCGCCATGGTCAAGCCGGGCGCCGATGCGGACGCCGTGGCCCGGCGCATGGATGAGGTGCTGGCCGACCTGATCGCCAACGGCCCGACGCAGGACGAGATCAACCGCGTCGTCACCCGCTACGCCTCGCAGCGCATCCAGGGGCTGGAAACCGCCAACGGCAAGGCCTCGGTCCTGGCCGAGGGGCAGCTGTATTCGAACGATCCCGACTTCTACAAGAAGGAGCTGGCGGCCTATGCGGCGGTGACCCCGGCGCAGGTCCAGGCCGCCCTGCAGAAGTGGCTGAGCCGCCCTGTCTACAGCCAGATCGTCATGCCGGGCGAGCGTGAGGCCTACGCCGAGGCCGCCGCCGCCCCTTCGGGCGCGACCCCGGTTCCGGCCGAGCAGATCCAGCGCGTAGCCCGCGACGCCGCCCCGACCATCGGCCAGGTCTCCAACGTCGACTTCCCGGCGGTGGAGCGCGCCGCCCTGTCGAACGGCATCGAGATCGTCTACGCCCGCTCGACCACCGTGCCGGTGACGCGCGTGGCGCTGGAATTCGACGCCGGGGTCGCGGCCGACCGCGCCGATCGCCTGGGCGCCCACACCCTGATGCTCAACGTCATGCAGGAAGGCACGACGACGCGCGATTCCAAGGCCCTGGCCGAAGCGCAGGAGCGCCTGGGCGCCAACGTCTCCGTCGGCTCGTCGATGGACCGCACCGTGGCCAATCTGTCGGCGGTGACGACCAATCTGCAGCCGTCGCTGGCCCTGCTGTCGGACGTGGTGCGCAACCCGGCCTTCGCCCCGGCCGAGATCGAGCGCCTGCGCGCCACGCGCCTGGCCGCCCTGGCCAATGAGAAGACCCAGCCCGCCGCCATCGCCGGCCGCGCCCTGCCCCCGCTGATCTACGGCGAGAGCCACCCCTACGGCCGCCCGTTCGGCGGTTCGGGCGACGAGGCGGTGATCCGCGGCCTGACGCGCGACGATCTGGCGGCCGAACACGCCCGCTGGATCCGCCCGGACAACGCCAGGCTGTTCGTCGTCTCCGACCTGCCGCTGGCGGAACTGAGGCCGCAACTGGAGGCCGCCTTCGGAAACTGGCGCGCCCCGACGACGGCCAAGGGCGTCAAGGGCTTCGACGCCGCCCTGCCGCAGACCTCGGCGCGGGTGGTGCTGATCGATCGGCCGCAGTCGCCGCAGTCGCTGATCTACGGCGGCCAGGTGCTGCCGGTGTCAGGGACGGACGACATCCTGACCCTGACCACGGCCAATACGGTGCTGGGCACGGACTTCCTGTCGCGCATCAACGCCGACCTGCGCGAGACCAAGGGCTGGTCCTACGGCGTGCGCGGCACGATCAGCCAGCTGCAGAACCGCGCCCCCTACATCGTCAACGCCCCGGTCCAGGCCGACCGTACGGGCGAGTCGATCGCCGCCCTGATCGGCCAGTACGAACGTTTCCTCGGCGCCGAGGGCGTGACCCCGGCGGAGCGCGAGCGCACCGTCCTGGGCGACACCCGCGCCCTGTCGGGCAGCTATGAGACCTCGTTCCAGGTGCTGAACGCCCTGCGGTCGAACGCCCTGTTCGGCCGACCGGACGACTATCAGGAGACCCTGGCCGGCCGCATCAACGCCCTGACGGCCGAGCAGATGGACGCCGCCGCCCGCGCCGCCATTCAACCGTCGCGCTTCGTCTGGGTGGTGGTCGGCGACGCCGCCGTGGTCAAGCCGCAGCTGGACGCCCTGGGCCTGCCGGTCGAGGTGCGCGCCGCCGAAGCGCCGAAGACGGCGCAGTAAGCGCTTCATACCAGGCCGGACATGGAGACGGCCGGCGGGGCGACCCGTCGGCCGTTTTCCTTTGCGGTTGACCCCGAGCGCGGCTGGGGCGAGCCTTCGCCCCTCTCCTCCCCTCGCCGGAGCCTTCATGCCGACCGACGCCTTCAACCCCGCCGCCCGCGCCCCGCGCCTGGCCGTGCTGATCGACGGCGAGAACGCCTCGGCCCGCATCGCCGAAGCCCTGTTCACCGAGATCGCGACCCTGGGCGAGGCTTCGGCGCGGCGCATCTACGGCGACGCGGCCAGCCCGGCGTTACGCGGCTGGATCGACGTCCTGCCCCGCTGGGCGATCCAGTGGCAGCAGAATTTCCAGAACACCAAGGGCAAGAACTCGGGCGACATCGCCCTGGTCATCGACGCGATGGATCTGCTGCACTCGGGGCGGTTCGACGGCTTCTGCCTGGTGTCGTCGGACAGCGACTTCACCCGACTGGCGGCGCGCATCCGCGAACAGGGCGTGCCGGTCTACGGCTTCGGCGAGCGCAAGACGCCCGAGAGCTTCCGCCAGGCCTGCACCCGCTTCATCTACACCGAGAACCTGACCGGCAGGGCCGCTGCCGAGGCTGACGCCGACGCCGCGCCACCCGCCGAACGCAAACCCGCCGAAGCGGCCGCCCTGATCGCCGCCGCCATCACCGACATGGACGAGGACGGCGACGGCTGGGTCAACATCGGCGGCGTGGCCAACCGCCTGCGCAACACCTACCCCGACTTCGACCAGCGCACCTACGGCCACGCCAAGCTGTCCGAACTGGTCCGCGCCACAGGCCGCTTCGACGTCGAGGTCGGCCCCGGCGGCGTCATGCGGGTGCGGCTCAAGCTGCAATAGGACGCCGCGTCCTCTTCCCCCCGGCGCAGCATGGTCTATGTGTGGCCCATGGCCGCTGCAGAGACCCCCGTCGAGACGTTCAAACGCGCCCTGTCGCACGCGGCGAGGGCGCTGGCCGAGCAGGCTGAGCTGGAAGTGCATTTCGGCAGCGACGGTCCGCGACTGTCGAACGGCGTACTGACGCTGCCCCACCCGCCGCGCGACCCGGCCGCGCCGGAGAGCGCCGCCCTTCGCGGCCAGGCGGATCGGCTGGCTCTGCGTCTGGCCAACCATGACCCGGCGCTGGACGCCAAGCTGCGCCCTGTCGACATGAATGCGGCCGAAGTCTTCGACGCCGTTGAACAGGCCCGCGTCGAGGCCGTCGGCGCGCGCGAGCTGAAAGGCGTGCGGCGCAACCTCGACTCCGCCCTGGTCACCCGGCTGGAGAAGTCGGGCGCCCTGCGCGCCGAGGCCGCCCAGGTGCCGGTGGCCGAGGCGGCCGCCCTTTTGCTGCGCGAGAGGATGACGGGCGAGCCGGCCCCCGACGGCGCCAAGACCATGCTGGACCGGGTCCGCGCCGAACTGGAGGCCAAGGCCGGCGCCGAGCTGGACGCCCTGGCCGCCCTGGGCGACGACCAGGCGGCCTTCGGCGCGCGGATGAAGGATCTGCTGCGCGCGCTGGACCTGGACCCCGGCGACGCCGACGGCGGCGACTCGCCCGAAGAGGACGGCGAAGACGACGCCGACAAACCCGATCAGGACGAGGCCGATCCGGACGAGCAGGAAGAACAGGACGGCGGCGACGGCGGCGAGTCCCTGGACGGCACGGCCGACGACCAGTCCGCCGAGGACGAACGTCAGGCCCGCCCCGACGGCACGCCCGGCGAACCGGACGGAGAGGGCCAGGAAGACGCTCCGGAATTGAGCGAAGGGGATCGCCCCAACCACCAGCAGACCCAGGACGACGGCCGGGCGGTCGAAGTCTATCACGCCTTCACCACCGCCTATGACGAGATCATCGACGCGGCCGAACTGTGCGATCCGATGGAGCTGGACCGGCTGCGCGCCCTGCTGGACGCCCAGTTGTCGACCTTGGGCAGCGTCGTCTCACGCCTGGCCAACAAGCTGCAGCGGCGCCTGCTGGCGCAACAGAACCGCAGCTGGATGTTCGACCTCGAGGAAGGGATGCTGGACACCGCGCGCCTGACCCGCGTCATCACCGACCCGACCAGCCCCCTGTCGTTCAAGATGGAGAGCGAAAGCCCCTTCCGCGACACGGTCGTGACCCTGTTGCTGGACAACTCGGGCTCGATGCGCGGGCGGCCGATCATGGTGGCGGCGGTCTGCGCCGACATCCTGGCGCGGACGCTGGAGCGGTGCGGGGTCAAGGTCGAGATCCTGGGCTTCACCACCCGCGCTTGGAAGGGCGGACAGAGCCGCGAGGCGTGGATCAGCGCGGGCAAGCCCGCCAATCCCGGCCGCCTGAACGACCTGCGCCACATCATCTACAAGAGCGCCGATGCGCCCTGGCGCCGGGCCAAGAAGAACCTGGGCCTGATGATGCGCGAGGGCCTGCTGAAGGAGAACATCGACGGCGAGGCGCTGGAGTGGGCGCATGACCGTCTGCTGGCCCGGCCCGAAGCGCGGCAGATCATGATGGTCATCTCGGACGGATCGCCGGTCGACGACTCGACCCAGTCGGCCAACGCCGCCCTCTATCTGGACAAGCACCTGCGCCAGGTGATCGAGAAGATCGAGACGCGCAGCCCGGTCGAGCTGCTGGCCATCGGCATCGGTCACGACGTGACCCGCTGGTATCGTCGCGCCCTGACCATCGTCGATGTCGAGCAACTGGCGGGCGCCATGACCGAGAAGCTGGCCGAACTGTTCGAGGCCGAGCCCAAGACCGTCAGCGGCCAAAGACTCGGCGGCCAGGGCGGGCGCGTTCCGCACAAGCGCGCGGCGTGAATCGTCGCCTCTATGTCGCCGCCCTGATTTCTCTCGCCCTGGCCGCCTGCGCCGGGGCGGCGGTCTCATCTCATCCCTGGACGCCCGAAGCGACGGCCGACGGCTGGGCGCCGGCGGGCGGGTCGACGCGGCAGGTTGGCCTGGGCTGGCCGGGGGGCGCCAAACTGGCCGAGGGCGTGCGCTATGCGGGCGGAGTGCAGTTGATCGCGGCGCCCGCCTCCAGCCTGCATGGCCTGTCGGACCTGAAGCTGACCGGCGACGACGGCTTCGTCGCCGTGTCGGATTCGGGCGATCTGGTGCGCGGGCGGCTTGAGTTGGATGCGGACGGCAAGCTGTCGGGGCTGCACGATCTGCGGGTGCGCCGGCTGACCACCGCCGACGGCGAACCGATCGCCGACAAGGCCGCGGGCGACGCCGAGGGGCTGGCCCTGACCGAAGAGGGCGAGGTGCTGATCAGCTTCGAGCGCGAGCACCGCATCTGGAGCTACGGCCCGCTGGGCGGCCTGCACGCCCGCCCCGAAGCGCGGGCGCATCCGGCGGCGGACTTTCCCCCGAATGAAGGCCTGGAGGCGCTGGCGACGGCGCCCGGCGGCTGGCGTGTCGGCGGCGAGGACGGCGGCGTGTGGGACTGTTCGCCGGGAGGCTGCCGCACCGTGGTCGAGCCGACGCCGCCCGCCGACAGCTGGCGGCTGACCGGGCTGGAGCGCGATCCCGGCGGCGACGGCTGGTTCGCCGTACAGCGGTTGTGGAGCCCGCCCTTCGACCTGCGCGCGCGGGTGCGCCGCATGGATGCGGACGGGACACTGGGGCCGGTGCTGGTCGAACTGAAACTGCCGGGCCTGACGGATAATTTCGAGGGGATCGCCGCCGAGCCGCACGGTGAGGGCGTGCGCCTCTATATCCTGTCCGACGACAACGCCAATCCGGTGCAGAAGACGCTGATGCTGGCGTTTGACATCCACTGATCCTTCTCCCTCCCCTTTATGGGGAGGGTGGCTGAGCCTGAAAGGCGAAGCCGGGTGGGGACGGCCGAGCCATTCAAAGGCCGCACCCTGATCTCCAAGCCCTCCCCACCCGGTCGCTGCGCGACCACCCTCCCCATAAAGGGGAGGGAGAGGCGTTGAGCGCTTGGACTCAGATGCGTTCGCTGATCTTGATGGCGGCCTTGCAGCCGACCTTGATGACGCTGCTGAGCAGGCGGTAGGCGGGGGCTTCGCGGCTGCCGTGCTCGATGGCGTGGTCGTGGTGGGCCAGTTCCTCTTCGCGGAACTTCGTCAGTTCGGCGGCCAGGTCGGGATCGCGGTCGCGGATCTCCTCGATCTGGTCGGCGTAGTGTTTCTCGATGACGCTCTCGACCGCCTCGGTGCAGGCGTGTGCCGCCTTTTCCGAGATCAGGGCCGTCCCGGCGCCGAGCGCCGTGGCCGCCAGCTTCCACAGCGGGATCATGGCGGTGGGGCGCACCCGGTTCTCGTTCAGCATGGTCTCGAACCGGGCCAGGTGGACGGCCTCGTGCCCCTCCATCTCGGTCAGGTCGGCGGCGATGACGTCCTTGCCCTTGCGGCCTTCCAGCACGGCGCGCTGGGCGCGGTAGATGTGGACGGCGGCGAATTCGCCCGCGTGGTCGACGCGCAGCATCTCGGCCAGGCGGGCCTTGTCCTGACCCACGCCGGGGCGAGGCAGGGGAATGCGGCGGGCGGCGGAAACGGTTGCGGCGGCTTCGGTCATGACGCTTTGATCCTAGCTCCTCGGCGCGCGGGCGTCCTTGGGACGTTTCGCCGCCAGCAGGCTGAAGATAGCCAGCGCCAGGGAGATCACAAAGTTCCAGCCCGCCATCGACAGGCCGGCGAAGCTCCACGGAATATCGCCGCAGGAGACGAAGCCCGCGCTTCCCCCCGTGCCGTCGACCAGGGCCGTCAGCGCCGACAGGTCGATGGTGGTGCTGGGCGCGGCCATGCAGGTGGCCGGCAGGGCCCACCACTTCAGCTCGCCCCCGGCGTGATAGCCCGCCGTGATCGCTCCGGTCAGGAAGACCGCCGCCAGCAGGAAGGAGGCTATGCGCGGCGTGCCCCGGCTGGCCCGGCTGAACAGGGCCCAGAAGGTGGCCGCTCCCGCGATGGCGACGGCGGCCCAGTAGACCTCGCGCTGCTTCAGGCACAGGTTGCAGGGCGCCATGCCGCCGAACCGCTCGAACGCATGGGCCGCGCCCAGCATGGCCAGGGCGGCGGCCAGGGCGAAGGCCGTCCACCAGCGGGTCAGCAATTTGTAGATCGCGCTCATATGCGCCTCACAGGAACCAGGCGCCTCTCATAAACCGGGCCGAGACCGGCGTCGATCAGTGTCCGATCAGCTTGACCATAAAGAAGGCGCCGATCAGCAGGACCAGGAACAGGACGGTGAACAGGGCCAGCCGCTTCTCGACGATCGCCAGCATGGGCGGCCCCCAGCGCTTGAGCACAAAGGCCACCAGGAAGAAACGGGCGCCGCGCGTCACGACGCACAGGGCGATGAACAGCGCCAGATTGAACTGGAAGATGCCCGAGGCGATGGTGATCAGCTTGAAGGGGATGGGGGTCAGCCCCTTGATCAGGATGACCCAGGCGCCGTGCTGCTGGAACAGAGCCTTGGACGCCTCGAACGCATCGGCCTTGCCCAGCCAGGCCAGCATCTGCAGGCCGACCGGCTCCAGGAAATAGCCGATGGCGTAGCCCGCTATCCCGCCCAGCACCGAGGCGACGGTGCAGACCATGGCGTAGAAATAGGCGCGCTCCGGCTTGGCCAGCACCATAGGCGCCAGCATGACGTCGGGCGGAATCGGAAAGAAGGAGCTTTCGGCGAAGGACACCACGGCCAGCGATCGGGTCGCGTGACGATGGCGGGCCAGGGAAAAGACCCAGTCATAGAGCTTGCGAAGCATTCAGGCGTCCCGGTCGAGGCCCCCGCCTCTCGTCTCCCGCCCGATAGCAGGCCGCATCGGCGGGGGCGAGAGGCGAAGGGCGGCTGCGACACCGGAACGTGCGCCGTTTCACTCCAGAGCCGCCTTGCGCGCCATGCCGCCCCGCCAGTAGGTTCCGCCCCAATCAGCGGCCGCGCCATGACGGCCCCGGCCGCGCCAAACCATAAGAGAGAGGAGACGCGTCATGCAGGACGCCGCCAAACTCGACCAGGAAAACCCCCTCGGCGTCGACGGCTTCGAGTTCGTCGAATTCACCGGCCCCGAGCCCGAAGCGATGATTTCACGTCTGGAGCTGATGGGCTTCACCCCGACCCATGTGAATCCCGCCAACGACGTGGTCCGCCTGAAACAGGGCGACATCACCATGCTGGTTCACCGCAAACCGGCCGGACAGGCGGCGGCCTTCGCCAGGGATCACGGCCCCTCAGCCAACGGCATGGCCTTCCGCGTCGCCGACGCCAAGGCGGCTTACGAAGGCGCGCTGGCGCGCGGCGCCCGCGCCGCCGAGGGCGTGCACGGCGGGGCGCTGGCGAACGACTATCCCTATGTGCTGCAGGGCATCGGCGGCAGCCTGCTCTATGTCATCGACCAGTACGGCGAGACCGGCTCCCTCTATGACGCCTGGGACGAGATCGAGGGTTGGGAAGAGGCCGAGCGCAGGAACGGCGTCGGTCTGGAGATCCTGGACCACCTGACCCACAACGTCCGTCGCGGCGAGATGCGCACCTGGTCGGGCTTCTACAACTCGGTGTTCAACTTCGAGGAACAGAAGTATTTCGACATCAAGGGCAAGGCGACCGGCCTGTTCTCCCAGGCGATGATCGCGCCCGACCGCGCCATCCGCATCCCGCTGAACGAGAGCCAGGACGAGAATTCCCAGATCGAGGAATTCATCCGTCGCTACAACGGCGAAGGCATCCAGCACATCGCCCTGACCACCGAGAACATCTTCGAGACGGTCGAGGCGATGCGCGAACGCGGCGTCGACTTCCAGGACACCATCGAGACCTATTTCGAACTGATCGACAAACGCCTGCCGGGCCACGGCGAGGACGTGGAGCGGATGCGCAAGAACCGCATCCTGATCGACGGTTCGGACGAGGAGGGCCTGCTGCTGCAGATCTTCACCCAGGACACCTTCGGTCCGATCTTCTTCGAGATCATCCAGCGCAAGGGCAATGAGGGCTTCGGCAACGGCAACTTCCAGGCCCTGTTCGATTCGATCGAGCTGGACCAGATTCGTCGCGGCGTCATCAAGGTCGACGCCTGAATGCGGTTCCGGCCTCCGCACTGGCTGCCCTGGCTCGGTCCGCTTCTGGCGGCCGGGGCCGGGGCGCTCGCGGGCGAGTACTGGCTGGGAGGCGGATTCTGGATGGTCCTGGCCGCCGCCCTCGTCTGCGGCTTCGCCCCCATCCTGGCCCACCGCCTGTGGCGACGCCTGCATCATAGACGCTAGACTTCAGCGGCGAGGCGGGCGCCGTCAGGCGCCGCCCTCCGTCCGCTATCGCGGCCGATCCGCCTCCCGGCAGAGGGGAGGAAAGAACAATGGGGAGCTTGAAATGAAATCCATCGCCTTCGCCGCCGCTGCGGCCGCCGCCCTGCTGGCCGCGCCAGCCCTTGCTCAGATTCCGGGGGCTCAAGACGCCCCGCAATGGTCGCTGGCCATCCACGGCGGCGCGGGCGTGATCGAGCGCGCCCAGCTGAGCCCCGAACGCGACGCCGCTTATCGCGCAGGCCTTCAGGCCGCGCTGGACGCCGGATCGGTCGTGCTGGCGCGCGGCGGGTCGTCGCTCGACGCCGTCCAGGCTGCGGTCGAGGTGATGGAGGAGAACCCCCTGTTCAACGCCGGGCGCGGCGCGGTCTTCACCTCGGCGGGCAAGAACGAGCTGGACGCCGCTGTGATGAACGGCCCGGACCTGACCGCCGGGGCCGTGGCCGGCCTGACCCGCACCCGCCATCCGATCGCCGCCGCCCGCGCTGTGATGGAGAAGTCGCCCCACGTCATGATGATCGGCGAGGGCGCCGAGACCTTCGCCCGTTCCGTCGGCCTGGAGGAGGTGGCGCCCGCCTTCTTCTTCACCGAAAGCCGCTGGCAGGCCCTGGTCAAGGCCCTGACCGATCGGGGCGAGACCGTGCCGCCGCGCCCCGAAGGCGCCCCGGCCGAACCGGCCCGCCTGGGGCCGGCCGCGCCCCTGGCCTTCAATCTCAATGAGGCCCCGCTGGACGAGCGCAAGTTCGGCACCGTCGGCGCCGTGGCCGTGGACAGCCAGGGACGGCTGGCGGCGGCCACCTCGACCGGCGGCATGACGGCCAAGCGCTGGGGCCGGGTCGGCGACGTGCCGATCATCGGCGCCGGAACCTACGCCTCCAACGCCGACGGCTGCGCCGTCTCGGCGACAGGCTCGGGCGAGTATTTCATCCGCGCCACCGTGGCGCGCGACATCTGCCGCCGCACGGCCGAGGGCGCGACCGTCCAGGCCGCCGCCGACGCCGAGATCGCCGAGGTCGGAAGCATCGGCGGCGACGGCGGCGTCATCGTCATGGGCAAGGACGGCGTCCACGCCTTCTCGATGAACACCTCGGGCATGTATCGCGGCGCCGTCTCCTCGACCTCGCCCGCCCGCGTCGCCATCTACAGCGACGAAGAGGGCGCGCGTTGAGCGCCAGGGGCGACCATGCGGGGGTCCTCGCGCCCCCGCCGCTGATCTACCTGGCCTTCCTGCTGGCCGGGTTCGGGATCGGCCGCCTGATCGGCGAGCCGTCCCTGGGCCTGGCGGTCGAATGGCGGCGCGGCCTGGCCTTCGTTCTGGTGATCGGCGGCCTGCTGCTGGACGGGATCGCGGCCGGGACCTTCCGTCGCCTCGGCACCCCGCCCGAGCCGTGGAAGCCGACGACGGCGCTGGCGACCGGCGGTCTTTATCGCTTCAGCCGCAACCCGATCTACATCGGCTTCGGCCTGACCTACATCGGGTTCGCCGTGGCCATGGACAGCCCGATCGCCCTGGCCATGTTGCCGCCCTGCCTGATCGTGATCGACCGCTTCGTCATCGCCCGCGAGGAGCGGTATCTGTCGGCGCGTTTCGGCGCCGAATACGAGGCCTATAAAGGGAGGGTGCGCCGATGGCTGTGAACCCCGAGACGCCCGCGCCCCACGCCGACGAACTGTCGGAGATGGCGATCGAGGAGCTGGACGCCGCCTGCGGCCTGCGCTGGAACGAGATGAAGGCCGTCACGCCCTGGGGCGACGCCTATGAAGGCATGGCTCCGTCCGGCCGCACGGTCGAGATCGAGCGCCGCTACCTGTGGGCGCACGAGCCCGCGGGCGCCGTCATCGTCGAGGTCGAGGTGCGCGACCCGGCTCAGCGCACCGGCGCCGAAGCGCGGGCCGTGATCACCCCTCCCGAATAATTCCGAGCTGCAACGGCTCCGGCGCCGTCATCTCCCCGCTTTCCAAGCGCCTCGGCCGAGACTAGCCTCCTCTCCATGAAACTCGCCTCGCTCAAGCACGGCCGTGACGGCCGCCTCGTCATCGTCTCGAACGACCTGAACTGGTTCACGGACGCCTTCCTGATCGCGCCGACGCTGCAGGCGGCGCTGGACGACTGGGAGCGCTGCGAGCCCCAGCTGCGCGCCCTGGCCGAAAGCCTGGAGCACGAAGCCGTGCCGCGCGGCCGCTTCCGCGAGCATGAGGCCGCCGCCCCCCTGCCCCGCGCCTACCAATGGGCCGACGGCTCGGCCTATGTGAACCACGTCGAACTGGTGCGTAAGGCGCGCGGCGCCGAGATGCCTGAAAGCTTCTGGACCGATCCGCTGATGTATCAGGGCGGCTCCGACGGCTTCCTGTCGCCGCGCGACGCCATCCCGCTGAAGGACGAGGCCTGGGGCTGCGACCTGGAGGCCGAGATCGTGGTCGTCACCGGCGACGTGCCCCTGGGCGCGACGCGCGATGAGGCCCTGGCGGCGATCCGCCTGGTGGGCCTGGTCAACGACGTCTCGCTTCGCAACCTGATCCCGGCCGAACTGTCCAAGGGTTTCGGCTTCGTCCAGTCCAAGCCGGCCAGCGCCCTGTCGCCGGTCTTCGTCACGCCTGATGCGCTCGGCGATCGCTGGCAGGACGGCAAGCTGTCGGGCGCCCTGCTGGTTCAGGTCAACGGCCAGGACTTCGGCCGCGCCGACGCCGGCGTCGACATGACCTTCGACTTCGGCACCCTGATCGCCCACCTGGCCAAGACCCGCGCCCTGGGCGCCGGAACCGTCATCGGCTCGGGCACGGTGTCGAACAGGGACGCCGACGGCGGCCCCGGCAAGCCGGTGTCCGAGGGCGGACTGGGCTACAGCTGCATCGCCGAGATCCGCACGGTCGAGACCATCCAGACCGGCGCGGCCAGGACCCCCTTCCTCACGCACGGCGACAGCGTCCGCATCGAAATGCTGGACGAAAAGAACCACAGCCTGTTCGGCGCCATCGAACAGACGGTGGAGCCGGTCTGAGCGAACGCCGGTCCGTTTTGGCTTGCCGCAGGATACGGACCGGCTACCTTCTTCGGTCATCAAGCGGAGAAGGTTGATGAGGAACGGGATTTTTCAGGGTCTGACAGCTGCTGTCTTGAGCTTGACGGCGGCCGCAGCAGCGACGGCCCAGGACTCTGAAGACTGGGACCTGCTGGTTCAGCCCGAGAACCAGACGACGGTGGCCTATACGCAGTTCGACAACGGGCTGTTGCTGGCCGCCCGCTGCCAGCGTGGAATCTATCAGGTCATGTTCGGCGGCCTGCCGGCGGGACCGGCGGTCAAGGAATTCCATAAATCCAACCGGGTTCTCATCATCGGCATCGGGGATGAGAAGGAGGCGGAGCAACGCTTCCTGCTGGGCGAAAATCCCAGCGTCGCCTTTTCGGAACTCCCGGCTCCTCTGGCGCGTCAGATGCGCGAGGGGGGACGGATGACGATCGTCGTGCCCGACGGGGCCGAAGACGGGCGAAACTTGCGCTATGTCGTCGAACTGCCGGCGTCCAATGCGGCGATCGACCAGTCATTGACCGCCTGTGAGCGTCCTCTGGTTGATCCGCGCGATGAGGAACTGGACGCGCTCGCCGACGACGGCCTGCCGGTCAATCTGGCCTGGAAGCGGATGCCGCAGCCCGAGTATCCTTCGGGGCGGACCTATACCGCCGGGTTCGCGGTCGTCACCTGCGTGAGTCAGGCCGATGGGCGGGTCGAGGACTGTGTGGTCGAGACCGAATACCCGGTCGACGGTGGTTTCGGCGCAGCGGCCATGCGGGGGACCCGGAAGGGGCGGCTCGAGAATCGTGGCGGCGAGGGACCTGTTCCGACCCGGCTGATCGTCTATCGGGTCAACTACTCCATGTCCGACCCGGCGTTCTCGACGGGCAGCCGTCTTCGCAACAGGGACCAATGATGCGGTGCGGTGCGATCTTAGATTGACGGAGGCTTCGCCGTCGCTAGATTGCGCCGCCTTGAGCCTAGCCGTGCCGGTGTGGTGGAATTGGTAGACGCGCCGGACTCAAAATCCGGTTCCGCAAGGAGTGTCGGTTCGAGTCCGACCACCGGCACCAGCTGATTTTCAAGCGCCCCTTGAGAATCAGAGCGACGCTTTCGCCGGCGTCCCCCGTCCAGACAGACGACCGGTCGGCGGGATGGCGGACGCCTCGATAGACATCGGCGCCGCGCCGACCAGGGCGCCTCGCTCGACGCAGAACGGATTCATCTGCCGCTCCCAGCCGCCGTTGAGCGAGCAGGAATAGCAACCCGACAGCATCACGCAGGCGCCGACGACCGTCAGGGCCTTCCAGGTGCGAGCCGACATCATCGTCCTCCATGGCCTTCCGCCCGACGTGTAGCATGGCGATCCCGCCTCTACAGGCCGTCGCGGCGCAGCTTGCGGGCGAGTTGCGCATTGAAAGGGGCGAGGCCCCTTGATTAACCGGACACAAGTGTCCACTTAGCGCGCCATGACCCGTCCGTTGCGACAAGACGCCGCAGAACGTCGCGAGAAGCTGCTTCTGGCGGCGGAGACCGCCTTTGCGCGCGACGGGCTGGACGCGCCGCTGCATCTGATCGCCGAGCAGGCAGGGGTCGGCCGGGCGACCCTGTATCGAAACTTCGCCGACCGCTCCGAGCTGGCCCTGGCGGTCTTCCTGAAGCAGATCGACGACCTCGCGCGGCGCACCCGCGCCCAGTTGGACGATCCGGATGTCTTCATCTGGTTTCTGGAGCAGATGACCCGGCTGATGCTGGACAGCGCGGGCCTGTCCAGCGCGATCCGCGATCTGAAGGACGAGGCCCTGGCGCCCATCCGTCAGGGCCTGAAGGCCGCCGGGGCCGAGGCCCTGGCCGTGTCCCAGGCGGCGGGGCGGGTGCGGCCGGACCTGACGGTCGAGGATATCCGCGTCCTGGCCCTGATGCTGGGCGCTCCGTCGCGGACGGCCCCGGCGAAGGCGCGCGAGGCGCTCAGCCTGCGGTCTCTGGCCCTGGTGCTGGACGCGGTGCGGCCGCGCGGCGAGGCCGCATGAGCCGCCGTCACTGGGACCTGCCGTGGGAGGAATTCCTCGCCACCCTGAAGCCGCACGAGCGCCCGGTCCTGCCCGGTTCGCCCGCGACGCCGGATCATACGACGCCCTGGCGGCTGGCCTACGCCTTCGTCGGGGTGCTGGTGGCCCTGACCGGCAGCCTGGGCAACGCCGCCGTGACGGCCGATCTGCCGCAACTGGCGGGGGCGCTGGGCGTGACCACGACCGAGGCGGCCTGGCTGCCGGTGGTCTTCGTCATGACCAACGCCTGCATGAACCTGCTGCTGGTCAAGTTCCGGATGCAATACGGCCTGCGCCTGTTCACCGAGATCATCCTGGTCGTCTTCCTGGCCACGGCGGCGGCGCATCTGTTTCTGGAAGACTACGGCTCCACCCTGATCGTGCGCGGCGTGGCCGGGATGGCGGCGGCGGGGATGTCGACCCTGGGCATCCTCTACATCATCCAGGCCTTTCCGGCGCAGCACCGGCTGAAGGGCATCATCATCGGCGTCGGCCTGTCCAGCCTGGCCATTCCCCTGGCGCGGCTGGGCGTCATGCGCCTGCTGGACCTGGATCAGTGGCGGGCCTTCTACATGTTCGAGCTGGGGCTGGTGCTGGTCGCCCTGCCCGCCGTCTTCGCCCTGCGCATGCCGCCGTCGCAGCGGGTGCGGGTGTTCGAGAAACTGGACTTCGTCACCTTCGCCCTGTTCGCGCCGGGCGTGGCCCTGCTGACGGCCGTGCTGGGTCTGGGCCGCATCGTCTGGTGGACCGAAGCGGCGTGGATCGGCTGGGCCCTGGCTGGGGCGATCGTGCTGCTGACCGCCGCCGTCCTGATCGAATACAATCGGACCAACCCGCTGATCGACCTCAAGTGGCTGGCGGGCCGCGACCTGGTGCGGCTGCTTCTGGCGATCCTGCTGGTGCGGATCGTGTTGTCCGAGCAGACGACCGGCGCGGTCGGCTTCCTGCAACAGATGGGGCTGGTGCCGCAACAGATGCAGGGCCTGTTCGTGGTCATGCTGATCGCCACGGCGGCGGGGACCCTGGTCAGCGCCTTCACCCTCAACCCGATGAAGCTGTGGAAGCCGATCTCGATCGCCCTGGTCATGATCGCCGTCGGCGCCTTCATCGACAGCCACGCGACCGTGCTGACGCGCCCGACCCAGCTCTATTTCAGCCAGGCCCTGCTGGCCTTCGCCGCCGCCTTCTTCATCGGCCCGACCATGATCCTGGGCTTCGGCAAGGTGCTGCAGGGCGGAGGCAAGAACATGGTCAGCTTCATCGTCCTGTTCTCCATCGGCCAGAACGTCGGCGGACTGATGGGCTCGGCCCTGGTCGGCACCATCCAGACCCTGCGCGAGAAGTTCCATTCCAGCCAGTTGTCCGAGAGCATCAGCCTGGGCGATCCCGAGACAGTGCTGCGCCTGCAGCAGCTGGGCGGCGCCTACGCCCATGTGATCGGCGACGCGGCCCAGCGCCAGGGCGCGGCCCTGCGCCTGCTGCAGCAGCAGGTCAGCCAGCAGGC
>PJUE01000488.1_pt1 | contig 24460 bp, 20 predicted proteins | sample 1512171 | NCBI WGS metagenome assembly PJUE01 (sample SAMN08177674, study PRJNA422409) | Feces metagenome, whole genome shotgun sequencing project. | isolation source: Chicken feces (3) enriched on wood chips: alkali lignin treatment | host: Gallus gallus | place: USA: Madison | collected 2015-01-15
AAGAGAATCAAAGGGTTACGCTGGCGTTGGGCGGCCGGGGACGTGCTCCCGGGGGCGCCGCCCGGTAGAAAACCGGACACAGCGAGCCGCGTATTATGCACGGGCTCAAGCACTTGCGCAAGTTACCCACAGGTGCGGGTCAGGGCGTGGCGATGAACAAGCCGCCCGAGCCGGGCGCCCGCTGCAATGCGTCAGGGCCCAGCCGCGCCCGTGCCGTGGTGATGAACAGGCGCCCATCCGGGGCGAAACACAGTGCGCCCACGTGCGGCGCCGGTACCGCCAGCCGCCGCTGTACCGCGCCGTTGGCCGCCAGTTCCAGCACGCAGGCCCCGCCCCACATCGCCACCCACAGGCTGCCCTGCGGTGACAGCGCCAACCCGTCGGGCTTGCCCGCTTCGCCGAGGAAATCGGTGACCACCCTGGGTTCGCCCAGGGTGCCTGCGGCCACATCGGCCGGGTAGGCCAGCAGGGTGCGGGCCAGGGTATCGATCACATACAGGGTATCGCCCGCCGGGCTGAACACCATGCCGTTGGCTACCCCCAGCCCTTCGGCCACACGCCGCACCGGCGCATCCACCGCTGTTGCATGGAACAGCGCGCCACGGCCGCCCAGCAGGCCCCGGTGCATCGACCCGGCCCACAGGCCGCCGCGCGCATCCACGGTCATGTCATTCAGGCGGCAACCGGCACCCACATCGATGGTTGGCCCGGGCTGCAGGCCACCGTCATCGGCAATCCGCACGAAGTGCGTTTCGCCGTTGCCGACCAGGCCCTGCGGCGTCACCGCCAGCGACCAGACCGGCTCGGACAGCGGCGTGCGCACGCACGCCTGGCCATCCCAATGCAGCAGCGCCGGTGCGGTCGGCTCGACCCAGGCCACGCGGCTATCGTCCAGCACCACCGGTGACTCCCCCACCAGCGTTCCGGCATCGCAGGCCAGGCGCACGCCGCTGGCGGGTACCGCCCGCAGCGCCTGCAACCAGTGCCGCGCGCGTCGACCTACCTCGTCCGCGGCGCGACCGGGGCGATACAGGTCGGTACCGATGCCCACCGCACGCACGCCAGCCTGCCACAGCGCAGGCAGCGCATCGGTGGTGAACCCGCCCACGGCTACCAGCCGCGCCTGCGCCGGCAGCACCGCCGACAGTGCCGCAAGCCGCGGTGCGGAATCGTGCGCCGGAAATGCTTTCAGGTAGCGCGCGCCTGCGGCCAGCGCGGCAAACGCCTCGGTGGCGGTGCTGAAGCCGGGCATCGGCTCCATGCCGTGCGCGCGTGCCGCGGCAATCACCTCCGGGTTGGTGTTGGGCGATACGCAGAAGCGGCAGCCGGTGGCGGCCAGGGCTTCGACCTGGGCCACCTCCAGCACCGTGCCTGCGCCGACCCACAGGCGGTCGCCGAAATGCGCCGCCAGCAGGGAGATGGTGGCCAGCGGGTCCGGCGAATTGAGCGGGACTTCGGCCAGGCGCACGCCGGCGTCCACCAGGGCCTGGCCGACGGCCAACGCCTCGGCGCCTGTCAGCCCGCGCAGGATGGCCACCAGCGGTATGTGTTCGATGGCCGCATCGAAGGCGGCGGCGTGTGCGGTGTTCATGGCGTTACCTGTGCGGCCCGGTGCAGGGCGAGGAAGCCGCGGGTCACGGCATCGTGGGACAACAGCGTACGTGCACTGCCACCCAGGGCATGCACGGCGGCGGCGTACAGCGCGCACACCGGCGCAGCACCGACCATCGGCAGCGGCACCTGCAGCGCGGCGGGCCACAGCCGGCGCACGTCGGCCAGCTCGGCGCCGATCAGCACACCGCGCAGCCATGAGGCACCGTCCGTGCGCGGCAGCTGGCCACGGATCACCCGGGCGCGTGCGCCGAACAGCAGACTGCCCAATCCCAGCCCGCCCGCATGGCCGTGTTGCAGGCCATCGAAGAAGGCCGCGCCTTCCACGGCAGGGCCATCCACCACCGACGCCAGCAGCCCGACAGCGGTGAGGCGATCAAAGATTTCGCCAGACATCGCGGTGAGGAAGGACACCACCGCCCCGCCCTGCAGCTGCACCCACTTGCTGTGCGTGCCGGGCAGTGCCACCAGCCCATCCAGCGGCAGGGCGCCCCCGGCCAGCAGGCCGAGCAGCTCGGTTTCCTCGCCACGCATGATGTCCGGCGCGTCGTCCTGCGCACGCTGGCAGGCCAGCCCGGGCACGATGGCCACCGGCACCTGGCCGATGCGGGTGTGGTGCAGCTGCGCGGCCAGCCGCTGCGGCGTGGCCGGGCAATCGGCGTAGCCGGCATCGCTCCAGCCGATGTTCGAGCCGACCATGCCACAGGCATATACCGCCGCCGCGCCGGGCCAAGCGGTCACGGTCTGTTCCAGCAGGGCCTGCATCTGCGCGCGGTCCAGCCCGGCGATGCCGCGTGGCTGTTCCACGCTGTCCAGCACCCGCCCATCGGCGGCGATGAGGAAGGCGCGGAAATTGCTGCTGCCCCAGTTGATGCCGATGATCGGTGCGTCGTTGTCGTGCATGCTCATCGGCGCGTCACTCCGGCGCCACCATCCAGCGGCACCACCGCGCCGGTCATCCAGCCGCTGCGCGGTGAGGCGAGGAACAGTGCGAGTTCCGCCGCATCGGCGGCGCTGCCCAGGCGCTGCAGCGGGTGCCGCTTCACGTTGCGTGCGCGGGCCGCGGCGGGATCATCGCTGCGCGCGAACGAGCCCTGCAGCATCGGTGTATCCACCGATGCCGGCGCGATCGCATTGACCCGGATGTTCGCTTCGGCCAGTTCCAGTGCTGCGGTACGTGCCAGCGATTCCAGCGCCGCCTTGGAGGCCGCGTAGGCCGCCAGCCCAGGCGTGGCGTAGCGCGCGTTGATGGAGGACAGCAGCACGATGCTGCCGCCGCCATTGGCATGCAGGCCAGCCAGCGCATGGCGCATCAGCCGGCGCGCACCCAGCACGTTCACCGCATGCACCTGCTGCCAGAGCGCGTCGTCGTCAGCCCAGGTATCGGCCGGCGGACACCAACCCGCGCAGTGGATCAGCGCATCCAGCGGCTGGCCCAGGTGCGGCGCCAGCGCGGCATCGACCGCACCGGCGTCGGCCAGGTCGGCCTGTACCTGCGTGGTCGCCGCCGGCACCGGCTCGCGATCCAGTGCCAGCACCGTGGCCCCCTGCGCCTGCAGCTGCGCCAGTACTGCCGCGCCGATGCCACTGGCCGCCCCGCTTACCCAGACATGCCTGCCCTGCCACTCACCCTGCACTGCGTCGTTGCCCATGCTCAGAACCGGTAGGTAAGGCTGGCCTTGTACGAGCGACCGAACACCACGTTGGTGCGCAGGCCCTCGTCATAGCCGTCGAAGGTGCGCTGCTCGCTGTCCAGCAGATTGTTGGCTTCCACCTTCAACGACAGGCGGTCGCTGAAATCGTAGCTCATCGACGCCGACAGATCCTTGTAGGTGTCGTTGAAGATGCCGGTGGCGGCGCTGGACAGGCCGACCAGGTATTCATCGCGCCAGTTGTAGGCCACGCGGATGCCGAACGGGCCGTTCTCGTAATAGCCGATCAGGTTGGCATTGTTCTTCGACAGCCCCGGGAAGGTCATCGCATTGCCGTTCACGTCGGTGATCGGGGTTTCCGAGTCGATCCACGTGTAGGTGGCGACCACGCCGAAGCCATCGAGCGTGCCGCTGAACGGCACCTGCGCCAGCAGCTCGACCCCCTTTACCTTGGCCTTGTCGCCGTTGATCTTGCGCAGCACCAGGTAGTTGATGTTGTTGTAGGTTTCCGCGCTCTGCCGCTGCACGATGAAGGTCGAAACATCCTTGTAGAACAGGCCGGCCGAGAGCAGGCCCTGGCCGCCGTAGTACCACTCCAGCGACAGGTCGTACTGGGTGGCCTTGAACGGGTCCAGGTCCGGTGCACCGCCGCTGCCGGTGCCCGGCGAGGTCTGCACGCCGTTGCCATCGAACACGGCGTTGTTGTTGAGGGTGACGCCGTTGTTGAGGTCTTCGGTGTTGGGGAACGCCACCACCTTGGCCGCGCCACCACGCAGCACCAGGCTGTCGGTGATCTGCAGCTTGGCCACCGCCGAGGGCAGGACTTCGCGGTCGTCACGGTCGAAGGTGGATGGGGTGAGCGTGCCGTTGCCGCTGATCAGGTTGCCGCGCGAGGTCATGTCACGACCGACGAAGCGCACGCCGACATTGCCGCCCAGCGCCATGCCGGCCACGTCGGTATCCCAGTTGAGCTTGGCGTAAGCCTCGAGGAAATCCTCGTCCACGCGGAAGGTTGCCGCGTAGGCCAGTGCGTTGTTGCGCGGGTCAAGGCACTGCGCGTTCTGCGAGATCTGCGGCACGGTGGTGAAGCTTTCACAGCCACCGAAGGTGCTGCGGAACGCGCCGAGGTAGTCGCGCGGCAGTCCGCTGAATTCACCGGGCAGGAAATCGTTGTTGCTGTAGACGCGGATGTACGGCGCCATCTGCGTGACCGGGATGCCACCAGCCGGGCGGATGTCCGCGCGCAGCGGATCCTGCAGGCTTTCCAGGCGGCTGAAGCGGGCGCCGAAATCCAGCGAGCGCAGCGGGCCGTCATCGAAGGCCAGGCTCCAGTCGCTGCGCAGCGCGCGCGAGTCGGTCCTGGCCCGCCAGTAGTTGTCGAACATGATGGTCATGCGCCACTGCGCTGGATCGGTCACGTCCACGCCGCTGACGTTGAAGCTGCCGAAATTGCCGCTGCGCAGGTCGAAGTCGGTCACCGAGGTCAGACCGGCCATCGGCGCCAGGCGCATGTAGCGCTGGTCGTACTTGGCAGTGGAACGGCCCCAGTCCAGCTCCACCGAACCATCCAGCCGTTCGCCGACGCGGAAGCTGGCGCGCAGCGCGCTGGAGATCGTGTCCGAATTGATGTCAGCCGCTTCGGAGTTGAGCAGCACGGTGCCGGTGGAGCGGCCGGCCAGCAGGATGTCGTGCTCGGAGTAGACCGCGTTGCTCAGGCCTGCGGATGGGTTGAAGGCGATCCAGTAGCGGTCACGCTCGGCCTTCTGCCGCGAATAGAACGTGTCCCAGGTCAGCTCCACGCCATCGCTGGGGCGCCACTGCAGCACGGTGCTGACGCCGACCTTGGTGCGGTCGTCGTCGATGTTCTGCGCGCGCATGTCGGTGCTGCCGAAGCGGGTGGTACCCGGGCTCGCCGGGTCGGTGTAGCGGGCATAGCCTGAGAAGGTATCCAGGCCCTGCTGCACCACGTTGCGGCGGCCATAGGTGGCCGAGACCAGCGCGCCAAAGCGGCGGTCATCGCTGCGCCGCGACACCAGGCCGAAGGCATTGTGGCCCGAGGAATCGGCCATCTCGTCATAGGTGCCGGCCACGCTCACTACGTTCTGCTCGGCATCGCCGGACAGCGGCTGCCGGGTATGGATGTCGACGATGCCACCGAGGCCACCGCTGAGCTGGTCGGCACCGGCCAGCTTGGTCACTTCCAGCCGCGAGATCAGCTCCGACGGCACCAGCGAGAGCAGGCCGTAGGTGGAGGTGGCCAGCTGGTCCAGGCCGTTGCCGCCGCGACCGGTGGCATCGACGATCTGCCGCCCGTTGTAGAGCAGGACGTTTTCCTTCAGGCCGCGCACCAGGATGTCACTGCCCTCGCCCATGCCGCGCTCGAGCTGCACGCCGGCCACGCGGCCCAGCGACTCGGCGACGTTGGTATCGGGCAGCTTGCCGATGTCGTCGGCGACGATCGCATCGACGATCTGCGCCGAGTCGCGTTTCAGGTCACGCGAGGCTTCCAGACTGCCGCGGATGCCAACGACGCTGACGGCATCCAAGGTCTGCGCCTGCTGCTGGCCGTCGCCTGTGGTGGTGGCCGGGGCCGTGTCCTGCGCCGATGCCAGCACGGGCATCAGCAGGCAGGTCCCCAGAGCGGTGAACAAGGTCGAACGTGGAAAACGATGCATGGATCGGGCCCTCTCCCAAGGTTGGGACCCAGGCGGCACCGACCGGGACCGGCGCGGACCCTCCGTCCGCTGCCCCGCCCCACCCCGCTTGCCGAACTGCCACCTGGATCCAGCGCTTTTCCGGTCGTTGCTGCTGCACTGCGACTTGGCAGTGGTGTAGCTAATATAGCAATATGTTTTGGCCGCGCACGCTGCAATGCAGCGAAGAATGACGGTTCCTTCGCGGCCCAGGCGGGAACCTCCCCTTCATGGTGTTGCTACACATGGCACACCCTTTCAACAAGGATCCGGCGCAATGGCCGCTCTGCAAGGTGTCTTCCCGATTCTTCCCACGATCTTCGATGCCCAGGGCGCCGTGGACGAGACCGCGACCCAGGGCGTGTTCGAATACCTGCTGGCCGCTGGTGCCGCCGGCGTGGTGTTCCCCGGCCTGGCCAGCGAGTACGACATGCTGGACGTGGAGGAACGCCTGCACCTGACCGCCTGCATCGGCCGCTGGAACAACGGCCGCGTGCCGTTCATCGTCGGTGGCAGTGCGAAGACGCTGGACGATGCCGTGCGCCTGACCCGTGCCGGCGGCGAAGCCGGCGCGGCGGCGGCGATGGTGCTGACTCCGCACGCGCTGGCCGGTGACAACGAAGGCATGGCGGCGTTCTTCGCGCGCCTGGGCGCCGAATCGGGCGTGCCGATCATGCTGCAGAACGCACCGCCGCCGATGGGCGTGGGCCTGGGCGTGGATGCGCTGCTGGCGCTGGCCACCCAGGTGCCGGCGATCACCTACGTCAAGGAAGAAACGATGCCGTCCGGGCATCGCATCACCGCGCTGTCCGAACGTGCTGGCGATGCGGTGCAGGCGGTGTTCGGTGGTGCCGGCGCGCGCTACGTGCTGGACGAGCTGGCACGCGGTGCGGTGGGCACCATGCCGGCCTGCGAGATCACCGAAGTGCACGTGGCGATGCTGGCCGCGCACGCCGCCGGTGACCACGAGCGCGCGCGCGTGCTGTTCGAGCGCACGCTGCCGCTGCTGAGCATGCAGGCGGTGTTCCGCTGGCGGCTGACCAAGGCCGTGCTGCTGCGCCGGGGCATCATCGACTGCGAACATGTACGCGCCCCGGGCCCGGCGCTGGATGCCTGGGACCGCCGCGAACTGGATACCCTGTTGTCCCGCATCGCCGACCTGCTGCCGCTGGACGTTGTGCCCGGCCGCCCACAACGGACCCCTGCATGAGCGCCGTCACCCGCGTCGAAACCTTCATCCTCACCGTGCCACGCAACACGCCCTACCTGGGGCCACTGGGTGCCGGGGAAAGGGTCAACGAGCGTGGCTACCTGGTGCGCCGGGGCAACGGCACGCTGTACCCGACCGTGGACCGCTCGGTGCTGGTACGGGTGACCACCGCCGACGGCGCCGTTGGCTGGGGTGAGACGTACGGCATCTGCGCACCGCGCGCGACCTGCGAAATCATCAACGACCTGCTGGCACCGGAGCTGCTGGGCCGCGAACCGGAAGATGTCGAGGCGATCTGGGACGACCTGTACGGCCTGATGCGCGTGCGCGGCTGCGGCAGCGGCTTCCACACCGATGCCATCGCCGCGCTGGACATCGCGCTGTGGGACCTGCGCGCACGCGCCGCGGACCAGCCGCTGTGGTCGCTGCTGGGAGAGCGGCGCCACGAGCGCATCGCCGGCTACGTGTCCGGCCTGCCCGCGGCCACGCTGGAGGAAAAGGTGGCCATGGCGCGCACGTTCCAGCAGCAGGGCCATACCGCCTTCAAGGTGCACGCGGTGGTCAGCCACGACGGCATTGCCGAAGAGATGGCAGCCCTGCGCCAGGCACTGGGTGCAGACGCCCAGCTGATGGTCGACCTGCACTGGAAGTTCGACCTGGAGGGCGCGCTGCAGCTGGCCCACCAGCTGCAGCCAGTGGGCCTGACCTTCATCGAGGCGCCGCTGAAGCCTGAGGACGTGCCTGGACTGGTCGCGCTGGGCCAGCAGAGCCCGATTCCGGTGGCTGCGGGCGAAGAGTGGCCGACTGATTACGTGGCAAGGCCGCGCGTGGAAGGTGGAAGCCTGGCCTACGTGCAACCGGAGATGGGCCACACCGGCATCACCCAGTTCCTGCGCATCGCCCGCCTGGCCGCCGCCCACGGCGTGCAGGTCGCACCGCACGCCACCATCGGCGGCGGCATCTTCATGGCGGCCAGCCTGCATGCATCGGCGGTGGTCGAAGGGCTGTGGCGGCACGAGTGGCAGCACTCGATCTTCTCGCGCTCGGTGCAGATGCTGGAGACCGACATGGCCTACACGCAGGACGGCTATCGGCTGCCCAGCGGCCCAGGCCTCGGTGCCACGCCCAACGCGACGTTCTGGCAACACGCCGAAGCCGTGGCCTGACCCGGCTTGGCCTTTGTAGCGTCGAGCCACGCTTGACGCTACAAAGACACGTGGTTATGCCGCCTGCTGCCCTACCAGGGTCATCGGCGAGCGGCGCGCCTGGCGCAGTGCGACCCAGGCCAGCACCACCGCAATCGGGTGCAGCACGGCCATCAGCACGAACGCACGGTCGAAGTTGCCACCGGCCACCAGGTGCCCCACCACCTGCGCCGACACCATGCCGCCCAGCGCACTGCCGCAGCCCACCAGCCCCGCCACCGAAGCGATGTAGCGCGACGGGAACAGGTCCACCGTCATCGTGGTCAGGTTGATCTGATAGGTGAGGTGGGCAAACGTGACCAGGCAGGCCAGCCCCAGCAGCACGGGGATCGGCGGATGCAGGGCCACGAAGATGCCGACCGGTGCCAGGCACGCCGCGCCGATCATCGTGCGCAGGCGAGCCTGCACCGGGTCCATGCCACGCTTCACCAGGCCGCCGGAAATCAGGCCACCGCCGACGCTGCCGATGTCGGCGGCCACGTAGACGATCCAGGCCAGCGACGCGACCGCCATCAGGCTCATGCCGCGCGCATCGCCCAGGTATTTGGGGAACCAGAACAGGTAGAAGTACCAGACCGGGTCGGCCACGGCGCGCGAGGCAACCAGCGCCCATACCGTGCGATCGCGCGCCAACCGGCCCCAGACCCCTTTCATGCCCGGTGGCGTCGGTGCGGCCACGGCCTCGTCGGATGGAGACGCATCCGAAGCGCTGGCGGCTACTGCGGTCGACTGCTTTCCGGCGCCGCGCGGGTAGGCCCACCACCAGCCGATCATCCACACCAGCCCGGCCAGGCCGGTGATCCAGAATGCCGCGCGCCAGCCGTAGGCGATGGCGATGCCGCCGATCAGCGGCGGTGCCAGGGTGGCGCCGATCATCGCGCCGGCGGTGTACAGGCCCAGAGCAAGGCCGCGCTGGCGCGGCGGGAACTGTTCGGACACCACCTTGGTGCCGACCGTGTAGTTGCCCGGCTCGCCCAGGCCCAGCGCGAACCGCGCCGCGCCCAGTTCCACCGCACTGCGTACGAAGCCGGTAGCGATGTTGGCCAGCGACCACCAGCCCACGAACAGCAGCAGCGCCACCCGCGCGCCCAGCCAGTCGGTGATGCGCCCGGCCATGACGTAGGCGGCGGCATAGGCGAACAGGAACACCTGCACCACCCGCGCGTACTCGATGTCGGACATGTCCAGGTCGGCCTGGATGGTCGTGGCCAGGATCGACAGCGCCTGCCGGTCCAGGTAGTTGATGACGGTGGAAAAGAACAGCAGTCCCAGCAGGACCCACCTGGTCTTGCCCGACCCGCTCACGCGTTCCACCGCTTGGCCATCGACGACACCTCCCCATCGGAAGGCTGCAACGTATTGCTATTGTAGCAACAGGTCAAGTCGCACTGCGGCAGCCCTGTCGCGGCACCTCAGCCGATCTCCGCCGCCGCCGTGCGCAGGGCCGCTACCAGTTCCGCGGTGGCCGATTCGGGGATCCAGCCGGACATGGCGATGCCGGCGTGGACCGGGTCGCCCATGGCGATGGCGACGATGTGGTGGTCACGTTCGTCGGCGACGTGCACCCGGGCATGGCCCTGCGCACGGGTCACTGCCAGGGTCGCCAGCAGCTGCTCGATGCCCTCGGGGAACATCGGGATCGGCTTGTCCTGGTAGATCTCGCGCACTTCGTCATCGCTCAGCTGCGCCAGCAGCACGATGCCGATGCCGCTGGTGGTGGCCGGCAGCAGGCCGATGCGGCCCAGGCCCCGTGCCGCCTCGATGCCCGGCGGCGCATGGAACAGGTAGCTGACGCTGTCGTTCCACAGCACGCCCAGTGCCACGGTGTGGCCAAAGCGGCGCAGGCTTTCCAGCACCGGCAGCGCGCGACGGATCAGGCCGGAGGCGAACAGGCTCTGCGCGGCCAGCACGTGCATGCCCGGGCCGGCGGTGTACTTGCGGTCGGCGGTCTGCCGCGCAATGCCCAGATAGGCCAGGGTCTTGAGCAGGCGGTTGACCCGCGTCGGGTTGGCGTCGAGCTGGCGGGCCAGTTCACGGCAGCCCACCGGCTCGGGCGACGACGCCAGTGCCTGAAGGGTGGCGATGCCGTCGATCAGGCTCTGGTTGGGCTGGGCATTGGGCTTGGTTCGCATGCAGGAAGCGTACTGGCCGGACCCGTGCAATGCCACCAATAGCAACACGCGGGTGCATTCGCGTGGCCTTCTGCGACCTGCAGCGATACTGGCGGCCCCACCCGCGAAGCCCCCGATGCGACTGCTGGCCCTGACCTATGGCACCGAAGGCGACACCCGGCCGCTGGTGATGCTGTGCCATGGCCTGCGCCAGGCCGGCCACGAGGTAATGCTGCTGGCCGAACAGGGCACGCTGGGCAGCGCGCGCGAACTGGGCGTGCCGCATGCGGCGCTGGAAGGCGACATCCATGACGAAGTGGTGGCCCTGGTGGCACGCGGCAACCACCTTGCCGCCGCGTCGCGCGGCCTGGCGCGGATGGCGGGCCGCCACGTGCCGGCCTGGATGGCGCAGGCCGATGCGGCCGCCACCGGCTGCGATGCCGTGCTGACCGGTGGGCTGGCCGCCCTGGTGGGGCTGAGCGTGGCCGAGCGCCACGGCCTGCCGGCCATCGGCGCCGGCATGATTCCGCTGACGCCGACGCGCGCGTTCGCCTCGCCCTTCCTGCCGCCGATACCCTTGCCGGGAATCCTGCGCCGGGCCAGCCATGGGCTGGTCAACCAGGCGGTCTGGCGCACCTTCCGCAGGCCCGTCAACGACGCGCGCGCCACATTGGGACAACCGCCGCGCCGCACGCTGTGGACCGGCCTGCCGATGCTGTACGGCATTTCCCCGCAGCTGCTGCCACCGCCCGCAGACTGGCCGGCTGACCATGTGGTGTGCGGGCAATGGCGGATGCCGGAGCAACCGTGGTCACCACCCGCCGACCTGCAGGCCTTTCTCGACGCCGGCCCGCCGCCGGTCTATCTCGGCTTCGGCAGCATGACCGGCTTCGACCGCGAGCGCGTGCTGCCATCCCTGCTGCAGGCGCTGGCGCCACGCCGCGTGCTGCTGTTCCCGGGCTGGGCCGGATTGCCTGCGGGTGCATTGCCAGCGGACGTGTTCGTGCTTGGCCCGACGCCGCATGAAGCACTGTTCCCACGCTGCGCGCTGGCCATCCATCATGGCGGCAGCGGCACCACGCATTCGGCCTGCCGCGCTGGAATTCCTTCGCTGGTGATGCCGTTCGCGGCCGATCAGTTCTTCTGGGCGCGGCGCCTGCAGGCGCTGGGTGTCGCGCCGGCGCCGTTGTCACCAAAGCGTTTGGATGCGGGTGCGCTGGCGGCGGCCATCACATTCGCCGAGGACAGCACGACGCGTGCGCGTGCCGCAGCACTGGGCGCGGCGATGGCCAGCGAAGATGGCGTGGCCGCCGGTGTGGCGATGGTCGAGCGCTGGCTTCAGCCACGTTAGAGCCGAGCCCATGCTCGGCTGCCCCGCCCAACACCTTATCAACGCAGATGCGGAATCACCTGCGCCAGCAGATGCGCATCCTTCAGCGCGCCATGCAGGCCGCGATTGCTGGGAATGCCCAGGCGCCGCAGCAGGTCATCCAGCTTGTTGGGCTGCCCGGGCCAGCGCTGCTGGGCGATCTTCAGGCTGCAGGTCACGCGGCAATGGTGGGCCAGGGCCACCGTGTGACCGGCCAAGCGAAGCTCATGGTCCAGGAATCCGACGTCGAACGTGGCGTTGTGGGCCACCAGTTCGCTGCCACGCAGGAATTCAAGGAGTTCGGCCGCTTTGCTGGAGAATGAGGGCTTGCCGACCAGCATCGCGTCGCTGATGCCGTGCACACGTTGCGCAAACGGATCCACGCGACGCTGTGGCTGCAGGAACGTGTGGAACTGGCGACCTGTGATTCGTCCGTCGATCATTTCCACCGCACCGATTTCGATGATGCGATGGCCATGTCTGTGCGACAGGCCGGTGGTTTCCGTGTCCAGTGCAACGATGCGACTCATGGGGCGATTCCTTTCCTGTGTGACCTGCCCGGAATGGTCGCACGAAGGGTGGCGCCATCGACCTAGGAACAGTTGCAATCCACCCTGTAGAGCCGAGCCCATGCTCGGCTGACGCGCGCAACGCAGTTTTCGTGGGAATCCGCGAAGAGCAGCCGAGCGTGGGCTCGGCGCTACAACAACGCGTGTCAGCCCAGCACCTCCACCACCCAGTCAATGAACACCCGCAGGCGCTGGCTCATATGCCGGTTCGGCGGAAACATCACGTGCATCGGCATCGGCGGCAGCTGCCAGTCCTGCAGCACTGGCCGCAGTTCACCGCTGGCCTCGTGCGGCGCCGCCATGTAGCTCGGCAGCGCGACCACGCCCAGGCCCGCCACGCCGGCGGCCAGGTAGGCATTGCCATCATCGAAGCCCACCGCATGGCGGCCCTGCACTTCAATGCGCTCATCACCGCGCTGGGCGATGAACGCGCGCGCGCGACCGGTGCGCGGGCTGAGGAAGCCGACCAAGTGATGGTCCGGCCCGTCCAGCGCGCGCGGGTGCGCGGGCACACCGAAGCGCTGCAGATAGGCGGGGCTGGCGTGGAAGCCGATCGACAGGCTGGCCAGCGGACGCGCAACCAGCGCCGGATCGGCCGGCGCACCGCCGCGGATCACGCAGTCCACGTTGTCGGCGATGACATCGACCTCGCGGTCGCTGACGCCGATGTCCAGCTGGATGTCCGGATAGCGCGCATGGAAATCCGGCAGCGCCGGCACCAGCCGCAGCCGCGCATACGGGCCGGGCACATCGATGCGCAGGCGCCCACGCGGCTGGCTGGCCGCATCGCCTAGGCCGCCCTCCACCTCTTCCAGCTCGGCCAGCAGGCGCGCGATGCGCGGGTAGTACGCCGCGCCATCGGCGGTGACGCTGACCCGCCGCGTGGTGCGGTTGAGCAGGCGCAACCGCAGGTGCGCTTCCAGCTGCTGCACCAGCTGGGTCACGGTGGTGCGGCTGACCTGCAGGGTGTGCGCGGCGCGGGTGAAGCTGCCGGTTTCCACCACGCGGGCGAAGGCGCGCATCGCCTCGAAACGGTCCATGGCTGACCCGTGATTGTTTGGAATTGACAATCAATCTAGGCCGATCATTGCCGTTTATCCAGACAGATGCGACGCGGAAGATGGAGACCTTCTCCCTGGAGTCTCCCCATGACCCACCGCGACGTCGTTTTCCCCGCCGGCCGCCAGGCCCTGTACGAGCGCAACCGCTACTCGCCCGCCATCCGCAGCAATGGTTTCCTGTTCGTCTCCGGCCAGGTCGGCAGCCGCGAGGACGGTTCGCCCGAACCGGATTTCGAAACCCAGGTGCGCCGTGCCTTCGACAACCTCAACGCGGTGCTGGCCGCCGCCGGCTGCAGCTTCGTTGACGTGATCGACGTGACCGTGTTCATGGTCGACCCGGAAACGAACTTCGAGAAGGCCTGGGCGATCGTGCCCGAGTACTGGGGCGAAGCACCGCACCCGACCCTGACCGGCATCGGCGTGACCTGGCTGTATGGGTTCCAGTTCGAGATCAAGGTAATCGCGAAGCTGCCATGACGTCTGCTGCAGAGCCGGGCCCACGCTCGGCTCATGACAGGAAACCAGCCGAGCATGGGCTCGGCTCTACGGCCCGCAGCCTCAGTCGGGGGCAAATTCCAGCGTGTGACGCCAGCGCAGCGGCGTCTGCGCGCGCGCCGGGTCCGGGCCGAACCGGGTCAGCCAGCCCGCCGCCAGCGCGCGGTCGCGCAGGCGCTCGCCCACGCCTTCGGCAGTCTCCACCTCGACATGGGTCACCTTGCCCTCGGCATCCACCTCCATGGCCCAGACCAGCTTGCCCACCCACTCGGCCGGGGGAATGGAGGCATCGTAGTTCGGGCGTCCCGCCACATAGGGTTGGTCATGCCGCAGGTACAGCGGTGATGCTTCCAGTGTGCGGTCCACGCGGATCTGCGCACTGCCACGGCGCCCATCGCCCAGTACCGCATCAACGGTCCACATGCCGGCCTCACCAGTGCTGCCCAGCCCGGCGGCATAGCACTTCTTGCGGCCGCGGTAATCGGGATGGACCGTGTGCGAGACCTGCGCCCCCTTGGCATCGCGGACATCGATCTGCAGCCCGCCCACCTCGGTGTCCTTGAAGTTGGCCGCGACGCAGATGCGGTGGTCGTGTTGACCGTCGGCAATGAACAGCTGCGTCTGCGAACGCGCCAGCGCATCGGCCGGCGTCGGCGCCCACAGCAGCTCCACGTAGACATCGTCGGCGGCGCAGACGGCGGGGCTGGCCAGAATCAGCAGCAGGCCTGCTGCGGGAATGCGAGCGCTCATCCATCCTTCCCTGGTGACGAAACCCGATCCTTACCGATGGTGCGCGGCGGTGCAACAAGCCGCTTGAGTGGGTGGGGTCAGCGCCTTTCCCTGCGGAAGGGATCTGACCCCTCCGGTCAGCGCTCGCGACGGTGCAGCCAGCGGTACAGCACGGGCAACACCAGCAGGGTGAGCAGCGTGGAAGACACGATGCCGCCGATCACCACCGTGGCCAGCGGCCGCTGCACTTCCGAACCGGCGCCGACATTGAAGGCCATCGGTACGAAACCCAGCGAGGCCACCAGCGCCGTCATCAGCACCGGCCGCAACCGGCCCAGCGCACCTTCGCGGACAGCCTCGGCCAGCGGTCGGCCCTGTTCGCGCAGGTGGCGCACGAAGCTGATCATCACCAGTCCATTCAGTACTGCCACGCCGGACAACGCGATGAAGCCCACGCCCGCCGAGATCGACAGCGGCAGGCCACGCAGGGCCAGAGCCAGCACACCACCGGTCAGCGCCAGCGGCACGCCGGTGAACACGATGGCCGCATCACGGCCGGAACCAAAGGCCCAGAACAGCAGCGCGAAGATCAGCACCAGCGTGACCGGCACCACCACCGCCAGGCGCTGGCTGGCCGAAATCAACTGCTGGAAGCTGCCGCCATAATCGACCCAGTAGCCGGCCGGCAGCTCGACCTTGCCCTGTACCGCCTGCTGCAGTTCGGCCACGAAGCTGCCCAGATCACGGTCGCGCACATTGGCGTTGACCACGATGCGGCGCTTGCCATTATCGCGGTTGATCTGGTTCGGGCCTTCGCTGTTCTCGATGCGCGCCAGTTCGCGCAGCGGCACCGTGCGGGCCATGCCGCTTCCGCTACCCTGGCCACGGCTGAGTTCATCGGCATTGCCTCCGGCCAACGCGGTTTCCAGCGAAATGGGCAGGTCGGCCAGTGCTGCCGGATCCTGCCGCAGCTTCTCCGGCAAACGCACCACGATGTCGAAGCGGCGATCGCCCTCGAACAGCTGCCCGGCCACCTGGCCACCGACGGCCGCGGACACGGTGGACTGCACCTGGCCGGGGTTTAGCCCGTAACCGGCCAGCTTCTGCCGGTCCGGCAGCACGGTCAGCAGCGGCAGGCCGCTGGTCTCCTCCAACCGCACATCGGCCGCACCGGGTACGGCCGATACCACCTTCTGCAGGCGCTGGCCGACCTGACGCAACGTGTCCAGGTCATCGCCGTAGAGCATCACCGCCACATCCGCGCGCACGCCGGAAATGAGCTCGTTCATGCGCATCTGGATCGGTTGGGTGAACTCGTAGTTGTTGCCCGGCAGCTGTCCGGCAGTCTTTTCCAGTTCGGCCAGCAGCGTGGCCCGTGGCTTGCGCGGGTCCGGCCACTGGCTGCGGGGCTTCATCATGATGAAGGTATCGGCTACCGAAGGTGGCATCGGGTCGGACGCTACTTCCGGCGTGCCGATCTTGGAAAAGACCTTGGCCACTTCCGGTACCTGCAGCAGGCGGCGTTCGATCTGCACCTGCATCTGCACCGACTGCGCCAGGCTGGTACCAGGGATGCGCATGGCATGCATGGCCACATCGCCCTCGTCCAGGCTGGGCACGAATTCACTGCCCAGCCGTGTGGCCAGCACGCCGCAGCCGAGCACCAGCAGCACTGCGGCGGCGGCCACCCAGCCCCCGCGGCGCAGGGTGAACGCCAGCAGCGGCTGGTAGCGCCGGCGCAGCCAGGCCATCAGGCGGTTTTCCTTCTCCTGCACGCGGCCACCGAGAAACATCGCGATGGCGGCGGGTACGAAGGTCAGGCACAGCAGCATCGCACCGGTCAGTGCGAGCACCACCGTGATCGCCATCGGGTGGAACATTTTTCCTTCCACGCCGGTCAGCGCGAAGATCGGCAGGTACACCGCGGTGATGATGCCCAGGCCGAACAGGCTGGGCCGGATCACCTCAGCGGTGGCACTGGCGGTTTCGGCAAAGCGTTCGGCCACCGTCATGTCGCGCCCCAGTGCGTGCTGGCGTTCGCCGAACCGGCGCAGGCAGTTCTCGATGATGATCACCGCGCCATCGACGATGAGGCCGAAGTCGAGCGCGCCCAGGCTCATCAGGTTGGCCGACACACCACCGCGCGCCATGCCGGTGAGCGTGAACAGCATCGCCAGCGGAATGACCGCTGCCGTGATCAATGCCGCGCGTACATTGCCGAGCAGCACGAACAGCACCACGATCACCAGCAGCGCGCCTTCCAGCAGGTTGCGCGCGACGGTCTGGATGGTGCGGTCCACCAGTGCGGTGCGGTCGTAGCTGGCCGTAACGGTCACGCCCCTGGGCAGGCTGGCCTGTGCCTGCTGCAGCCGGGCCGCCGCAGCCTGCGCCACCTCACGGCTGTTGGCCCCGACCAGCATCACCACCGTTCCCATCACCACTTCATGGCCGTTCTGCGTGGCCGCGCCACTGCGCAGCTCGGGGCCATCGGCTACCTCGGCCACGTCATGCACGTGGATCGGCACGCCTTCGCGGCGGTCCAGCACGATGTTGCCGATCTCCTGCAGATCGGCCACCTGGCCGGGAATGCGCACCAGGAACTGCTGGCCATTGCGCTCGATGTAACCGGCGCCGACATTCTGGTTGTTGGCCTCGACCGCGGTGGCCACATCCTCCAGAGTGAAGCCCAGCGCGCGCAGCCGTGCCGGATCGGGTGTGATGTGCACCTGCCGCTGGAAGCCACCGATGGTGTTGACCTCGGTGACACCCGGCACGTTGCGCAGCTGCGGGCGGATCACCCAGTCCTGCAGCGTGCGCAGGTCTGTGGCGGTGTAAGGCGTGCCATCAGCCTTGCGCGCCGTGGGATCGGCGTCGATGGTGTACATGAAGATCTCGCCCAGGCCGGTGGCGATCGGCCCCAGCTGCGGGTCCAACCCGGCTGGAATCTGCGAACGCACCTGCTGCAGGCGCTCGGCCACCTGCTGGCGGGCGAAGTAGAGGTCGGTGCCATCCTTGAACACAACCGTGACCTGCGACAGGCCATAGCGCGAGAGCGAACGCACATGGTCCAGCTTCGGCAGGCCGGCCATCGCGGTTTCCACCGCATAGGTGATGCGCTGTTCGCTTTCCAGCGGTGAGTAGCCCGGCGCAGCGGTGTTCACCTGCACCTGCACGTTGGTGATGTCCGGCGTAGCGTCGATCGGCAGCCGGGTAAAGCTCCAGCTGCCCACCAGCACCAGCACCAGGGTAAGCGCCAGCATCAGCCAGCGGTGCGCGATGGCTCCGGCGATGATGCGTTCCAGCACGCCGGGACGTGGAACGGGCTCAGTGTTCATGGCTGGCCCCCGCCTTGCCGATATCGGCCTTCACCGTGTAGCTCTGCTCGACCACCACCTGTTCGCCTGCGCGCAGCCCGGCTTTCACCGCAACCTGGCCGGCATCGCGTGCACCCAGCGTGACCGGGCGGGCGGTGTAGGTATCGCCGTCGCGGACGAACACCACGTCCTTGCCATCCAGCGTCTGCAGGGCCGTCAACGGCACCACGATGTCGGCCGGGGTACTGGCCACCACGATGCGCGCACGCACCGCCGCGCCCGGGCGCCACAGGCCATCGAGGTTGTCCACGCTGGCCCGCGCCACCGTGCTCTGGCTGGCAGTGGCGGTACCGGGCAGCACGCGTTCGAGCGTGGTGGTCTGGCTGACCCCATCGGTCATGCGGGTGACGGTGACCGGTACACCGGCAGTGATGTGCTGGGTATCGGCACCGAAGATGTGCAGGTCCACCCACAGCTGCGACAGGTCGCCGATCTCGAACAGCACCTGGCCTTCTCCCGCCACCGACCCAACCTGCACCAGGCGCGACAGCACGACGCCACTGATCGGGGCGGCCACGCTGTAGGTGGTCAGGCTGAGGTTGCTGTCGATGCTGGCCAGCGGCTGGCCGGCACGCACACGATCGCCGACGTTGGCACGCAGCGCACGCACCGGGCCGGGGAAGCGGGCGGTGACCTGCGCAGTGCGGCCATCCACGGGCGCCAACAGGCCCTGCACGTCGTGCTCGTCGGCAATGGTGCCCGGGCCTGCGGCGGCGCTGACGATGCCCGCTTCCCTGGCCTGCGCGGCGGTGATGGTGGTGCGCTCGGCGGCGTCTTCGTCGTCGTGGGCTTCACCTTCGGCATGATCGTGGCCATCGGCGGCGGCCGATGCCGGCGGTGCTTTGGCACCACACGCGGTCAGCGCGGCCAGCAACAGGGACACGGCAGCCAGACGGATCAGGATATCGGAGGCCTTCATGGCAGGGTTCCTTCAGCAGGGGTGGCCAGCAGCGGCTGCCCGCTCAGGCGCTGGATTTCGATCAGGGCGGTCTGTGCCGACAGGGCGGCATCAAGCTGGCGCTGGCGCGCCTCGATGCGCATGGCCTGCAGCTGCGCCCATTCCAGGTAGCTGATGGCACCGGCACGCCAGGCGGTTTCGGCGGCCTTTTCGGCTTTCTGCAGCTGCGGCAGCACGTCGCTGCCCATGCGCTGCACCTCAAGCCGCGCGGTGGCGTAGCGGCCATGCGCTTCGGCCAGGGTGGCGTACAGCTGCAGGGCGCGTGCCTCGCGTTCCACCGCGCTCATGGCCAGTTCGGCCTGCGCTGCGCGGATCTCAGGTTCAGCGCGGCGGGCACTGCCCAGCGGCATGCTGAAGCCGCCCACGAAGGCGTTGTCGCCGCTTTCGCGCTGGCGGCGTACCCCCAGCTGCCACGACACATCGCTGCGCTGCTGGCTGCGCGCCAGTTGCAGCTGCGCCTCACGCACGCGCGCCTCGTTGGCGATCACCGCCAGTTCCGGCGTCTGCGCCAGCAGTGTGGCCAGCGCCTGGAACGGTTGCAGGGCCGGCAGCTGCAACGGGTCGCCGGTCACCGCTTCGAAATCCACCTGGCGCGCATTCCACAGCGCCGCCAGCGCCATGCGTGCCGCTTGCCCGGCCTGCCCGGCGCGGTCGCGGTCCAGCTCGGCCTGGGCCAGGGCCGCCTGCGCGGTCATCAGGGTCGAGGCCGGCGAAGCGCCGGCCTGCAGGCGCAGGCGCGCGGCGGCCACCGCGCGGCGGCGCTGTTCGATGTCGTCCAGCGCAATGCGGTACTGCGCACTGGCCGCGGAAATGGCCAGATAACGGCGCGCGGTCTCGGCCAGCAGATCCAGGCGGGTGATCTCGCGCTGGGGGGCCAGTGCATCGAGGTTGGCCTGGGCCACGGCGCGGCGGGCATCAAGCTTGCCGCCACGCTCAAGCACGCCGGCCAATGTCACCGTCGTTTCGGTGGCATCGAAACCGCGGTTGGCGCCGGTACCCAGCGCATTCTCGATATCCACGCCGAACACCAGCGCGGGTTTGAGGCCGGCGCCGTCCAGGCGCGCCTGTGCGGCCTGGCGCTGCAGCGTGGGCAGGCGCAGGTCGGGATGGGTGCGGGCGACGCGGTCGACGGCCGCGTCCAGGGTCAACGGGTCAAGCGGCGATGGCGCCTGTGCGTGCACGCACGGCGCGATCGCCAGGGCCGCGAAGGCGGCCAGGCGGATCCACATGGGAAATACTCCGGAAAACGCAGGACAGGATCAGAGGGCCCGCACAGGGCGGGCGATCGATCAGGCCTGGATCGGAGGGCGCAGCAGCGATTCCAGCGGCGCGGGGCGGACGTCGGGCTCGACCGTGGTTGGCGCCGCTGCCGATGGCGGCGTTGGCAGTTCCCAGCTGGCCAGCGCGAACGGCAGTACGCCGCCCTGCCCATGGCAATGCCCGCAATGCACCAGCGCATGCAGCAGGCGTGCGTTGGTATCGTCCGGATCGTGCCCGGCCTCGAACCCGCCCGCATCATGCGGCGCAGCCGGATGATCCTGGTGGGCCATTTCGTGCAGTTCGCCCAGCGCCGACGCGGTGGCACCGCCCACGGTGCCGCACGCCACCACCACCAGCATCAGCAGGCGGAGCAGGAACGACGGTCGGCGGCGCACGAAGCGGATCATCTGCTGGAGGGTAGCGGCCGGTGGCGCCGTTACACAATCGCAGGCGCTCGCCGGGCTTGGCCCGGCGCTACCCCTGTGTGCACTCCGGCAGCGCCGGGCCATGCCCGGCGGCGTGCCCGGTCAGGCCTTCTTGCGCTCGGCGATGTACGCCTGGATCTGCTGTTCCAGCACCGGCAGCGGCACTGACCCCTGCTTCAGGATCGTGTCGTGGAAGGCCTTGATGTCGAACGTGTCGCCCAGCTCCTTCTCGGCCTGCGCGCGCAGGCGCACGATGGCGATCTCGCCCAGCTTGTAGCTCAGCGCCTGGCCCGGCCAGGAGATGTAGCGGTCCACTTCGGTGGTCACTTCGTGCTCGCTCAGCGCGGTGTGGTCGCGCAGGTAGGCGATGGCCTGCTCGCGGGTCCAGCCCTTGCTGTGCACGCCGGTGTCGATGACCAGGCGCGCGGCACGCCACATCTCGTAGGTCAGGCGGCCGAAATCCTCGTACGGGGTTTCGTAGATGCCCATTTCCACGCCCAGCTTCTCGCAGTACAGCGCCCAGCCTTCGCCATAGGCGGAGATGTAGGCATTGCGGCGGAACTCGGGCAGGCCCTTCTGCTCGGAGGCGATCGCACCCTGCAGCGCATGGCCCGGGTCGGACTCATGCAGGGTCAGCGCCGGCAGGTTGTACAGCGGGCGCGACGGCAGGTCGTAGGTGTTGACCCAGTAGGTGCCCATGCCGCCACGGCCGGCGGTCCAGAACGGGGCGATGTCCGGCGGCACCGGCACGATGGTGAAGCGCGCACGCGGCAGCGTCATGAAACGGCCGAGCTGGCCATCGGCACGCTTGGAGATCCATGCCGCGCGCGACAGCAGCTCTTCCGGGGTCTTGGCGTAGAACTGCGGGTCGGTGCGCAGGAAGGTCAGGAACCCGGCAAAGCTGCCCTTGAACTGCACCTGCTGGATGATGGCATTCATCTCCTTCTGGATGCGCGCCACTTCACCCAGGCCGATGCGGTGGATCTCATCGGGCGACAGGTCCAGCGTGGTGTATTCGTGGATCTGCTGCCTGTAGAACGCCTTGCCATCCGGCATGGCTTCGGCGGCCAGCGTGGTACGCGCCTGCGGCACGTATTCGCTGACGAAGAAGGTGCGCAGCTGCTGGAACGCCGGCACCACCTTGCCGCCGATGGCGGCGCTGGCCTGTTCGCGCAGGGCAGCCTGTTCGGCGGCCGGGATGCTGGCGGGCAGCTTCTTGAACGGCGCGTACAACGGCGAGGTCGTCGGATCCTTCAGCTCGGCAACGGTGGCGATGGACACCTCGCGGCCGTCCAGCACCGCACGCGGCACGCTGAAACCGCGCTTGAGGCCGGCGCGCATGTTGTCGGTCTGCTGGCCGAAATAGCGCGGCACGTCATTCAATCGAGCGATGTAGTTGCGGTAGTCCTGCGCGGTCTTCATCTCGCGCCGGGCCATGAAGGACAGGTTGGACCAGAACGAGGAATCCGAATTGAACGGCATCTCGTAGGTGCGCAGGCGCACTGCCTCGGCCAGGTTGAACACCTGGTCGCGGTAGATCGCGTAGTTGACCTGGTTGTCGGCCGACAGGGCCTTGACGTCGATCTTCTTCAGCTCGGCCAGGGTTTCGTCCCAGACCTTCAGGCGGGCCTGCTGCGCGGCCGGGCCGACATCGGGCATGCGCGTGGCATTGGCCGGCGCATCCTCGTCCTCACTGGCTTCGCCACCGCCATCCTGGCGCCACTTCCACTCCTTCTCGTACAGCGCACGGAAGGCGGCATCGGCGGCCGATTCAGCGGCCATGCTGGCCGGAGGGGCAACAGGTGGCGCGGCCAGGGCGAGCGCAGGGGCGGACAGGGCAATCAACAGAGCTACGGCGAGGCGGGTTTTCACGAGCACAGGTTCCCGGGAAGGCAGATCCCGATCATCGCACCGTGCAGGGCCCGTGGCATGGGACGAAGGTCCTGCCTGCACAGCAGGCAGGACCGGGGACCGGCAGCAGGCCGGGACCCAAGCGCCGAAGGTGCGTGGTAGAGCCGACCGTTGGTCGGCTGCACTTCGTCCTCGCGAAGAACCCCGCACTGCGCGCGGAGGTCGACTGACAGTCGACTCTACCCAAATCAGGGATCCGACCCCTGGCCTCAGTGGCTGGCCTTGTCCCGCTTCCAGCCGCGGTGCTTGATGTCCAGGTGCAGGCTGTACAGGGCGGTGAACGCCGGGAACAGGTTCTGCAGCACGCCCACCGAGTCCTGCTTGGCCGAAAACAGGAAGTAGCTCAGGGTCATCAGGCTGCCGACCACGCTCATGTACCAGAACAGGCGCGGGATGACCGGCTTGCCGGCGCGCCTGGAAGCCACGAACTGCACCAGCCAGCGGCCACCGAACATCAACGCGCCGGTGTAGCCGATCAGCTTCCAGCCGGTCACGTGCAGGCCGGTCCAGTACAGCCAGGTCAGCGGCTGGTCGAGCCAGTGCAGCTCCAGGTCCATCAACGCTCCTCCACCGCAGTGCGCTTGCTGCGGGTGATCAGCCAGGCCACGCCACGCAGATCGCGGATGCCGACCAGGGCGCGGCCCAGGTTGTTGTACTTGGACACACCGGCGGTGCGGTGGCGGTGGTTGACCGGCACGCTGGTGGTCTTCCAGCCGGCGCGCTGCATCAGCGCGGGCAGGTAGCGGTGCATGTGGTCGAAGTACGGCAGATCCAGGAAGGCCTCGCGCTCGAACAGCTTGATGCCACAGCCGGTGTCGGGAGTGTCGTCGCGCAGCATCCGCGCGCGGATGGCGTTGGCCCACTTGCTGGCCCAGCGCTTGCTGCCACTGTCCTGGCGGTTGACGCGCCAGCCGGCGAACAGCTTCACCTGCGCGTCGGCCGACTGCCGTGCCGCCAGCAGCTTCGGAATATCGGCCGGGTCATTCTGGCCGTCACCGTCCAGGGTGGCGATCCACGGCGCGCGGGCGTTGCGCACGCCGGTACGCACCGCAGTGCTCTGCCCGCTCTGGCTGACATGGTGCAGCACGCGCAGTTCGGGCGTGCTGGCCTTCAGGCCCTGCAGCACAGCCAGGCTGTCATCGCGGGAATTGTCATCCACATAGATGATCTCGAACGGCAGACGGCCGCGCAGCGCGGCCACGATCTCACCGACCAGCGGGGCGACATTGTCGCGCTCGTTGAACACCGGGACGACAACGGAAAGCTCGGGGTGGCTCATGGGTCACTCGGCCAGCAGGGATACAAAGACCGCGCATTCTCCGAAGCCGAGGTTATCCGAAGATGAACACGGCTGCGTGAGGATGAATCCTCAGGCACGGTCGCCAAAATACTCGCGGCACCACTGCACCACCGGCGGCAGGCCCTGCTCGATCGGGGTCACCGCATCGAAGCCGAAGGCCGCATGCGCGCGTCGGGTATCGGCCATCGTGCGCACCATGTCACCCGGCTGCATCGGCTTGTAGACCTTCTGCGCGGGGCGGCCGGCGGCCTGCTCGATCACGCTGATGAAGCGCTCCAGCTCGACCGGCGTGTGGTTGCCGAGGTTGAACACCCGGTGCGGCACCGGACCGTCGGCGGGGTGCGCGAGGGCGCCGAGAATACCGGCGACGATGTCGGAAACATGTGTGAAGTCGCGCTGCATGCGCCCTTCGTTGAACACATCGATCGGCCGTCCGGCCAGCACCGCGCGCGAGAACAGCAGCGGCGCCATGTCGGCCGGCCCCCCCGGCCCATACCCGTGAAGAAGCGGAGGCCGGTGGCATGCCG
>PJUE01000489.1_pt1 | contig 24356 bp, 20 predicted proteins | sample 1512171 | NCBI WGS metagenome assembly PJUE01 (sample SAMN08177674, study PRJNA422409) | Feces metagenome, whole genome shotgun sequencing project. | isolation source: Chicken feces (3) enriched on wood chips: alkali lignin treatment | host: Gallus gallus | place: USA: Madison | collected 2015-01-15
CCCTTCCTGGGTATTCTCCTTCTTCCAGAACGGCGCCCGGGTCTTCAGGTAGTCCATGATGAAGTTGCAGGCATCGAACGCCGCCTGCCGATGGGCACTGGCCACCCCCACGAACACAATCGGTTCGCCCGGTTCCAGCGCACCGATGCGGTGCAGCACCTCCACTTTCAAGAGCGGCCAACGCTGCTCGGCCTCGACCACGATCTTGGCCAGGGCCTTTTCGGTCATGCCCGGATAGTGTTCGAGGAACATCCCCGCCACTTCGCGGCCATCGTTGAAATCCCGCACATAGCCGACAAAACCGACCACCGCGCCCACGCCCACATTGGCTGCATGCATGGCATTGGTCTCAGCCCCCGGGTCGAAAGCGCCTTCCTGCACTCGTACAGCCATGTTCAGCCTCCGGTCACCGGTGGGAAGAACGCCACTTCATCGCCCTCTTCCAGCGGCTCATCGAGCTTGCACAGCTCTTCGTTGCGCGCGCACATCAGGTTCTGCTCGGCCAGCACTTCATACTGCCCGCCCTTGGCAACCAAGGCCTGACGCACATCATCGAGCACCTTGAACGCCCCCTCCACCCGCTCGGCATCCACGCCCAACAGTTCGCGGTAACGGGCGAAGTACATCACCTTGACCTTCATCACGCCTCCACCTTGTAATGGCCACTCTTGCCACCGAGTTTTTCCAGCAGGCGCACCTGCTCGATGACCATACCTTTATCCACAGCCTTGCACATGTCATAGATCGTCAGCGCGGCCACGCTGGCGGCGGTCAGCGCCTCCATCTCCACACCGGTCTGCCCGGCCAGCTTGCAGCGGGCGACGATGCGCACGGCATCCTGCCCCTCGGCGCTGAGCTCGACCTTGACGCTGGTGAGCATCAGCGGGTGGCACAGCGGGATCAGGTCGCTGGTTTTTTTCGCCGCCTGTATCCCGGCAATGCGCGCCACGGCGAACACGTCACCCTTGGGGTGCTCACCGTCGACGATCATCTGCAAGGTCTGCGGCAACATGCGCACCCGCGCCTCGGCGGTAGCCTCGCGCTCGGTCACGGCCTTTTCAGTGACGTCGACCATGTTGGCCCGCCCCTGGGAATCAAGATGTGTCAGCACTGCTCTGCTCCTGTGAAGGGATTTCGCAGTGTAAACCTGTGGGTCAGGTTTGAGCAGAGGTATGTGTCGGCAGGTTTGGCCTCTTCGCGGGCACGCCCGCTCCCACAGGAGCTCCATGGCCTCGAATCAAGTGGAGATCCTGTGAACGGGCGTGTCCACGAAGAGGCCGGGCAGTAATCTGCCCGGCTACAGGGTTTACAAATGAGACTCGGCGTACTCGGCCAGCACCGAGCGAGGCACGCCCTGCAGGGTGATGTGCACGCCATGGGGGAAGTCCTTGAAGCGCTCGGTCAGGTAGGTCAGGCCCGAGCTGGTCGCGGACAGGTAGGGGGTGTCGATCTGCGCCAGGTTGCCCAGGCAGACCACCTTGGACCCGGAGCCGGCACGAGTGATGATGGTTTTCATCTGGTGCGGCGTCAGGTTCTGGCACTCGTCAATCAGGATCAGGCTCTGCTGGAAGCTGCGGCCACGGATGTAGTTCAGCGACTTGAACTGCAGCGGCACGCGCTCAAGGATGTATTCGACGCTGCCATGGGTGCTTTCGTCATCCATGTGCAAAGCTTCGAGGTTGTCAGTGATGGCGCCCAGCCACGGCTCCATCTTCTCTGCTTCGGTACCCGGCAGGAAGCCAATCTCCTGGTCCAGCCCCTGCACGCTGCGGGTGGCGATGATGCGCCGGTAGCGCTTGCTGACCATGGTTTGCTCGATGGCCGCAGCCAGTGCCAGGATGGTTTTACCGGAGCCGGCGGCGCCGGTCAGGTTCACCAGGTGAATATCCGGGTCCAGCAGGGCAAACAGCGCCAGGCTTTGGTGAATGTCGCGTGGTTTCAGGCCCCAGGCTTCCTGGTGCAGCAACGGCTCCTGGTGCAGGTCGAGCAGCAGCAGTTCGTCGTCACGAATGCCCTTGATCCACCCGACGAAGCCCTGCTCATCGATGATGAACTCATTGACGTGCACAGCTGGCAGGTTGTCGATCATCTGCACCCGATGCCAGGTGCGGCCGCGCTCCTGGCGGGTATCGACCTTGCTCACGCGGTCCCAGAACGAGCCGGTGACCGAATGGTAGCCCTTGGACAGCAAGGACACGTCATCGACCAGTTGGTCGGTGCTGTAGTCCTCAGCCGCTATACCGCAAGCGCGCGCCTTCAGGCGCATGTTGATGTCTTTGGTGACCAGCACGACGTCCAGGTCGGTGCGCCGGGCCCGGACTTCGAGCAACTGGTTGATGATGATGTTGTCGTTGAGGTTTTCCGGCAGCAGCTTGTTCGGCTCGTTGCGCGGGGTCATCAGGATGGACAGGAACCCCTTGGGGCCACTCTTGTTGCGCTGGATCGGTACGCCCTGCTCGACATCGCTGGGCGAAGCGTCACCGAGGGTCTGGTCTATCAGGCGGATGGCTTGCCGGCATTCGGCGGCGATGCTCTGTTTGCCGGTCTTGAGCTTGTCGAGTTCCTCCAGCACCGTCATCGGGATGGCGACATGGTGCTCCTCGAAGTTCAGTAACGCGTTAGGGTCGTGAATCAGGACGTTGGTATCGAGCACATACAGGATTGGCTTGCTGGAGGAAGGGTTGCGTCCTTGGTCATCCATACTCGGTCACCTTATGTCGAAGCCACACGGCGTGGTCTGTTACGCCGCAGAGTGACTGCCGCTGTTCCCGTATCCGCGTTGTTACGGGCGGGAAGCGAACCTGGCTAGGTGGGCCTGGATGACGCCACCTGTGCTGCAGGAATCGGCTGTCTGGTTTCTTCATACCGCAAAAACCATGACCGTAAAAAGCATTTTTACGCATTTTTGAAGTTTATTTTTCCGATTGACGAAGAGGCCTTGGCGCCAGCGTCAGAGGGGACTACGCTCAAAAGTCATACCCTCTATTCGCGGTATCCATATTCCCGGCAATCCTCCCAGCCGATGCCGCTTTGCGCGGTATTGCGCAGCAACCATTCCACCGCCGGCTGCGCCTTGGGAAGGCTGTCATGAAACTGGATCACGCCCTTGCGCCACAACAGCATCAGGGTCAATACGCGCTGTGCGGACGCTTCTGCGCTCAATGCACCGTCATCCTGGGCATCGATGTCCCACAACGATACCCGCAACTGCTGGCGGGCCATGAACGCTTCGCCGTCAGCCCGGCGCTGGCCATAAGGAGGGCGGAACAGCGGCACATACTGCTCGGGTAGATCAGCCTGCACCCGCGCCTGGCTGCGCCGCAGCGAATCCTGCCAGTCGGTCCACTGCGCATGGGAGCGGTATTCCCACCCCTGAATACCCACGCACTGCCCGCCATAGAGCTGGCGCAAGGCATTTGCCGCCGCGCCATCACGGCGTTGCTGCAAGCGGTTACCGAGCGTGAAGAACGTGCCTTCGAGCTTTTGCCGGCGCAGGTAATCGGTGAGTAGATCCGTACTGCCCCCCTCGGGCCCGGGCCCGCCGACAAAGGTCAGCAGGAACATGCGGTCGTTCAGTTCGTCACCCTTGCGCTCACGCGAAGACAACCGCTCGATTTCGCTGCTGGTTTGCGGCAGCAACGCCGCCTTGCGCAGTTGCTCGTCCAGATAGCGGACATGGAACTGGTGGCTCGGCTCGATCCATCTGGTATAGAACGCACCGACATCGGCTGCGAACGTCGCCGCTTGTGTACGCAACTCCGCCATGGACGTAACCGGGTAGCAGAATGATGCATCCTGCTCACAACTGCGCTGCGCCTGTTGATAACCCTCCCACAACCGCTGCCACATGCGCGCCCGAACCTGGCGCACCTTCTGCAGGTTGATCTGCCGCAGCCCCAGCCGGGCCGCCAGGCTTGCGTCATCCAGCAACTCGCTTTCGTGCAGCACTTGGGCGAACGATAGAATTTCTGCCCGAGAGGCCACATCGAACAGCGCCGGGCTGTCCAGCTGTTCGGGCCACAGGCTGCGGTCCAGGCTGACCTGAGGTGAAGGGGCGGCTTGCACGGCCAGGCTCAGCAGGCCGGCCAGCAAGGCAGAAGCAATGCGCACAGTGGAAGGCTCCGCAACGGCAAAACGCGAACTATAGCGCCTGCACCGACCATGGGCTGTGACTATCGTCGCCATAGTTTGGACTTGTACCGCCCACCCCGTAGAATCCCCGGCCAACGATGCCAGGAGCCGACCCGATGCTGACGGTGATTTCCCCCGCCAAGACCCTCGACTACGACACCCCGCCAGTGACCGAGCGTTTCACCCTGCCCCAGTACCTGGATGAATCCCAGGCCCTGATCCAGCAACTGCGCGAACTGTCGCCGGCGCAGATCAGCGAGCTGATGCACCTGTCCGACAAGCTCGCCGGCCTGAATGCTGCGCGCTTTGGCAGCTGGACCCCAGACTTCACCCCGGCCAATGCCAAGCAGGCGTTGCTGGCGTTCAAGGGTGACGTGTACACCGGCCTCGATGCCGAGAGCCTGAGTGACGACGACTTCAGCTACGCTCAGGACCACCTGCGCATGCTCTCGGGCCTATATGGCTTGCTGCGCCCGCTCGACCTGATGCAGCCCTACCGCCTGGAGATGGGCACCAAGCTGGCCAACGCCCGCGGCAAGGACCTGTACGCCTTCTGGGGCACGCGCATCAGCGAATGGCTGAACCAGGCCCTGGCCGACCAAGGCGATGACGTGCTGTTGAACCTGGCCAGTAACGAGTATTTCAGTGCAGTGAAACGCAGTGCACTAAAGGCCCGGGTGATCAACGTCGACTTCAAGGACCAGAAAAACGGCCAGTACAAGATCATCAGCTTCTACGCCAAGAAAGCCCGCGGCATGATGAGCCGCTTCGTCATCCAGCAGCGCATCAGCACCCCGGATCAGCTCAAGCAGTTCGATGCTCAGGGGTACTACTACAGTGCCGAGCAGTCCAAGCTGGACCATTTGGTGTTCCTGCGCGATCACCCCTCGGAGTGACCCTGCCCCTTCACGGCTAAACCCGCTCTTACAGGTAATGCGCTACCTGTAGGAGCGGGTTCACCCGCGAAGAGGCCAGCAGCTCTGCCCCCTCTCTGCCCTGCAACAGGGCACGCTGCAAACCGCCATAACGCCATTAATCCGACGCCAAAAATCCAGCACACCCACCTTTATCGCCAAACGACATAAGACCGTTCATACCTTTTTTGACGAATTCTGAAAAAATTTTTCAGATGCTGGCATAAAAATATCTCGCAACAGTTACGCCCTTGATACACGGGGGCGAAACACCCGCGTGCTATCAATTTGAAACTGTCCACAACTGAATAAATATTTAGAAATCTTTCATTCGGGCGAAACCGGCTCAGGAACTTCTACCAAAGCCAATCGCTCATAGTGCCGTAACGATTGTCCTGCCTACGGGCTGTGAGAGATGACTTACAGATGACAACGGCGGGTATCCACTGCCCGCCATAAGAAATTCGACAGGTATCACGGAACCCCCGAAGACCTTGTCCATGCAGGAGAGACGCGTCCCTTACAAATCGTCCTAGTGGTTGATTTCAAAGGATTTATTCACTTGAAAAAACAAGCACAGCAACGCGCCAAGTAGCGCATTGCAATAAAGACGGCTGCATTTCAGGGCACGTTTTTTAATGAATGGCTATTGAGTGCCAACTTTGAGCGCATAACTTTTTGCGTTCCGGATTTATTTTGCCTGCGCTCGGCGAAGTGTGCATTCGCCATGGATCCGTGCGCCCGAAAACTGTTGTTAATCAACCCAGCCCGGCTCTCTGCGGAGGCGTCGGCGTGATAAACACATGAGGTGATAGCGATGCGTATCAGCATCTTTGGTTTGGGTTATGTGGGTGCAGTCTGTGCAGGCTGCCTGACGGCGCGTGGCCATGAAGTGATCGGTGTGGACGTGTCCAGCACCAAGATCGACCTGATCAACCAGGGCAAGTCGCCCATCGTCGAACCTGGCCTGGAAGCACTGCTGCAACAGGGCATCGCCAATGGCCGCCTGCGCGGCACTACCGACTTCGCCGAAGCCATCCGTGCCAGCGATGTGTCGATGATCTGCGTGGGCACCCCCAGCAAGAAAAACGGCGACCTGGGCCTGGAGTACATCGAGTCCGTGTGCCGCGAAATCGGCTACGTGCTGCGTGACACCACCCGCCGTCACACCATCGTGGTGCGCAGCACCGTGCTGCCTGGCACCGTCAAGAACGTGGTCATCCCAATCCTCGAAGACTGCTCGGGCAAGAAGGCCGGCGTCGACTTCGGTGTGGCGGTCAACCCGGAATTCCTGCGTGAAAGCACCGCCATCAAGGACTACGACCAGCCCCCGATGACGGTCATCGGCGAACTGGACAGCGCCAGCGGTGACATCCTCCAGGCCCTGTACGAAGAACTCGACGCCCCGGTCATCCGCAAGCCGATCGAAGTGGCCGAGATGATCAAGTACACCTGCAACGTATGGCACGCCACCAAGGTCACCTTCGCCAACGAAATCGGCAACATCGCCAAGGCGGTGGGCGTCGATGGCCGCGAGGTGATGGACGTGGTCTGCCAGGACAAGGTCCTCAACCTGTCCCAGTACTACATGCGCCCTGGCTTCGCCTTCGGCGGCTCTTGCCTGCCCAAGGACGTACGCGCCCTCACCTACCGCGCCGCCAGCCTCGATGTCCGTGCACCGCTGCTCGACTCGCTGATGCGCAGCAACGAATCGCAGGTGCAGAACGCCTTCGAGCTGATCGAAGCCCACGACAAGCGCAAGGTCGCCCTGCTGGGCCTGAGCTTCAAGGCCGGCACCGACGACCTGCGCGAAAGCCCGCTGGTGGAACTGGCCGAGCGCCTGATCGGCAAGGGCTACCAGCTGGACATCTACGACGAGAACGTCCAGTACGCCCGTGTTCACGGTGCCAACAAGGACTACATCGAGTCGAAGATCCCGCACGTGTCGTCGCTGCTCAACGCCAACTTGCAGCAGGTGATCGACAACGCCGACATCATCGTCCTCGGCAACCGTGACGAGCAGTTCCGTGCGCTGGCCCTGCAAGCGCCAGCCGGCAAGCAGGTGATCGACCTGGTCGGCTTCATGAACAAACCGACCAGCACTACCGCCCGTACCGAAGGCATCTGCTGGTAAGTGCCCGGCCGGGCAGCGATGAGGCACTCGACAAGAGCCGCCTCCTCGCTGCCCACCCTTTCCCGAATTCTCGACGGATGCTGAACATGCAAAGGCTCCAGACAGTGCTGTTGCAGTGCGCCGGGTGGCTGCTCTACATGAGCCTGCTCATGCTGATCGCCCTGGCCCTGCCAGCTGATATCTTCGACTCGCAGTCGAAGCACTTCATCTTCCTGGTCGGCGCAGTCGGCATCTGGCGCTACTCCATGGGCGCCACCCATTTCATCCGCGGCATGATCTTCCTCTACGGCGTGTACCCGTATCTGCGCCGCAAGGTGCAGAAAATGGGTAACGCCACCGACCCGTCGCATGTCTACCTGATGGTCACCAGCTTCCGTATCGAAGCGCTGACCACCGCCCAGGTGTACAGCTCGGTGATCCGCGAGGCGATCAACTGCGGCTTCCCCACCACCGTGGTCTGCTCGCTGGTGGAAATGTCCGATGAACTGCTGGTGAAAAGCCTGTGGGCCAAGTACAACCCGCCGGCCCACGTGAAGCTGGACATCGTGCGTATCGCCGGTACCGGCAAGCGCGATGGCCTGGCCTACGGCTTCCGCGCCATCTCGCGCATGCTGCCGGACGAGAACGCCGTGGTGGCGGTAATCGACGGTGACACCGTGCTGGCCGACGGCGTGGTGCGCAAGACCGTGCCGTGGTTCAAGCTGTTCCCCAATGTGGGCGGCCTGACCACCAATGAATTCTGCGAAGTGCGTGGCGGCTACATCATGAGCGAGTGGCACAAGCTGCGCTTCGCCCAGCGCCACATCAACATGTGCTCGATGGCCCTGTCCAAGCGCGTGCTTACCATGACCGGGCGCATGTCGATGTTCCGCGCCAGTGTGGTGACCAACCCCGAGTTCATCGCCGACGTCGAAAGCGACTCGCTGATGCACTGGCGCCTGGGCCGCTTCAAGTTCCTTACCGGGGACGACAAGTCCAGCTGGTTCAGCCTGATGCGCCTGGGCTACGACACCTTCTACGTGCCGGACGCCGCCATTAACACGGTCGAACATCCGCCGGAAAAAAGCTTCCTCAAGGCCAGCCGCAAGCTGATGTACCGCTGGTACGGCAACAACCTGCGGCAGAACTCACGGGCACTGGGCCTTGGCCTGCGCCGCCTGGGGCTGTTCACCAGCATCGTGTTGTTCGACCAGCGCGTGTCGATGTGGACCAGCCTGCTGGGCCTGACCGTGGCGGTGATCGCCAGCCTCAAGTTCGGCATGGCCTTCTTGCTGGTGTACCTGCTGTGGATCGGCATCACGCGCCTGATCCTCACCATCATGCTGCTGTGCTCAGGCCACAACGTAGGCCCAGCCTACCCGCTGATTCTCTATTACAACCAGATCATCGGCGCGCTGATGAAGATCTACGTGTTCTTCCGCCTCGACAAGCAGTCGTGGACGCGTCAGCCCACTGCCCTCAAGCGTGACCTCGCCAGCTTTCAACAATGGTTCAACACCTGGTCCTCGCGGACCATGACCTTCTCGGCTGCCAGCATCTTCGTTGCTGTGCTGTTCATGGTCGTGTGAGCCCAACCCGGATCGGATCTAACAGGAACAAACCACCATGAATACCGCCGTGAACGTCAATGTCGTGCATGAGTCCGAAGCCCAGCGCCAACACGCCCGGGTACGCATTCCCGCCAAGCTGCGGTTCCTGGACGCCCAGCGCCAGGTCCACGAGGTCAAGGTCGAAGACCTTTCTGCCGGAGGCCTGAGCTTCCACGCCAAGCAACCGCAGTCGGTGGGCGATGTGCTGCGCGGGCGCCTGCAGTTCGTGGTCGACAACCTGGGCCTGTCGATCGACATCGAGTTCCAGGTGCGCTCGTACAACCCGGACAATGGCCGTATCGGTGCGCAGTTCCAGAACCTTGAACCTCGCGACATCGCCACGTTGCGGCACATCATCACCAGCCACCTGTCGGGTGAGCTGATCAGCATCGGCGACGTCCTCAGCACCCTGCAGCGCGACAACTTCACCAAGGCGCGCAAGCAGAAGGACGGTGGGTCGGGCCTGAGCGCCTTCGGCCGTTTCAAGGCAGTCACCGTCACACTGGGCGTGTTCGTGGTCGGCGTTGCGGCCTTCGGCTTCGTCGCCAAATCGTTGTATGGCATGTATTTCGTCAGCCATGCCGAAGCCGGTGTGGTCGCAGTGCCCACCACCAACGTCACCATGCCGCGCGACGGTACCGTGAGCAGCCTGGTCGAAAGCGGTGGGCAGATCGCCAAGGGCGCGCCACTGGCCAGCTTCACCACCAGCATGCTGGACATGCTCAAGGGCAACCTTGAAGACGCACAGCTGGAGCCGGCGAAGATCGAGGAGCTGTTCGGCAAGCAACTGTCCGGCACCCTCACCAGCCCCTGCGATTGCGTGGTCGCGCGCCAGTTGGTGGACGACGGCCAGTACGCCGCCAAGGGCCAGCCGATCTTCCAGCTGATCCCACGCACCACCAACCCGATGGTCGAGGCGCGCTTCAGCTACCGCCAGTTCGACGAGGTCAAGCCAGGTACCCGGGTCAACTTCCAGGTGGCCGGCGAAGACGAAGTGCGCACCGGTCAGATCGTCAGCAGCGCCAGCCTCAACAGCGAAGACCTGTCCTCCGACATCCGCGTGCAGATCAAGCCAGACAGCGGCCTGCCCGCCGAACTGGCCGGCCGCCCGGCCTCGGTCAACAGCGACCGTGGCCCCTCGCTGAACTGGCTGATCGACAAAGCCGTGGCCCGTGGCCTGTGAGGGACGGACAATGATCTCTGATACCTACAAGGTCCGCGTGAACCTGGGGTTGTGTGCACTGGCCGCCGCCATCACCCTGGCCGGCTGTGCCGGCCTGCCCGACCAGCGCCTGGCCAACGAGGCCATGAAACGCGGTGACACGGCATTGGCCGAGCGCAACTACAAGGCGCTGGCCGACCTGGGCTACAGCGAAGCGCAAGTCGGCCTTGCGGACATCAAGGTGGCCACCCGCGACCCCTCGCAAATCAAGGAAGCCGAAGCCACCTATCGCGCTGCAGCCGCCACGTCGCCACGCGCCCAGGCGCGCCTTGGCCGCCTGCTGGTGGCCAAGCCGGACAGCACCCAGGCCGAGCGCGAAGAAGCAGAGACCCTGCTCAAGCAAGCGGCCAGTCAAGGCGAAAGCAACACCCTGATCCCACTGGCGATGCTCTACCTCAGCTACCCGCAGAGCTTCCCCAAGGTCAACGCGCAGCAGCAGATTGACCAGTGGCGCGCCGCCGGCAACCCGGAAGCGGGCCTGGCCCAGGTGCTGCTGTACCGCACCCAGGGCACCTATGACCAGCACCTGGGCGAAGTGGAAAAGATCTGCAAGGCGGCGCTCAACAGCACCGACATCTGCTACGTCGAACTGGCCACCGTGTACCAGAAACGCGGCCAGGCCGACCAGCAAGCCGCCCTGCTCGGCCAACTGAAGGCCGCCTACGCCCGTGGCGCAGTGCCGGCCACCCGGGTTGACAGCGTGGCCCGTGTGCTGGCCGACCGTAGCCTTGGCCAGACCGACGAAAAAACCGCCAAGGACCTGCTCGAGCAAGTAGCCCCGGCCAACCCGGCGTCCTGGGTCAGCCTGGCACAGCTGGTATACGACTTCCCCGAACTGGGCGACACCGACCAGTTGATGGCCTACATCGACAAAGGCCGCGAAGCTGAACAGCCACGCGCCGAACTGCTGCTGGGCCGTCTGTACTACGAAGGCAAAACCCTGCCAGCCGACGCTCAAAAAGCCGAGCAGCACCTGCAAGCCGCTGCCGAAGCCGGTGAGATCAGCGCCCATTACTACCTGGGCCAGCTTTACCGCCGCGGCTACCTGGGCAATGTCGAGCCGCAGAAAGCTGTCGACCACCTGCTGGCCGCCGCCCGTGGCGGGCAGAACAGCGCCGACTATGCCTTGGCCCAGCTGTTCAGCGAGGGCCACGGCATCCGCCCGCAACCGGGCAACGCCTGGGTGTTCGCCCAGCTGTCGCAGGCCAACCCGACGCCGCAATCAGCCGAACTGCTGCAGCAGCTCGACCAACAACTAACACCTGATCAGCGCAACCAGGCCCAGCAACTGCTGGCCCATGAAAAGCGTGCACGCGGCAGCATGGCGCAGGGCGCGAATAGCACCCTGGCCCTCGAAGCCCTGCAAGACGACGAAAAAGAAGTAGACGGTGAGGACTCGCTATGACGCTCAATCCCTTCGTGAAAGCCGGCATCGGCCTGAGCTTCGCCCTGCTGTGGTCCTGCCCGACCCTGGCGGAAATGACCGCTGAAAAAAACTTCGGCCTGGACGTGAAAATCACCGGCCAGTCGGAAGACGACCGTGACCTCGGCACCCGCTCTGGCGGCGATGTCAACGGCCTGGGCCTGGATCTGCGCCCGTGGGTGTACGGCGAGCGCGGCAACTGGAGTGCCTACGCCATGGGCCAGGCGGTCGCTGCGACCGACACCATCGAAACCGACACCTTGCGCCAGAACGACGACGGCACCAGCACCGACACCGGCGACGACAGCCGTCAACCAGACAAAAGCTACCTGGCCATGCGCGAGTTCTGGGTCGGCTACAGCGGCCTTACCGCCTACCCAGGCGAGCAACTGCGCTTCGGTCGCCAGCGCCTGCGCAGCGACGATGGCATGTGGCGCGATACCAACATCGAAGCGCTGAACTGGACCTTCGATACCACCTTGCTCAAGGCCGACCTGGGCGTCGCCCAGCGCTTCAGCGAATACCGCACCGACCTCACCGAACTGGCGCCGGAAGACAAGGACCGCACCCACATCTACGGCAACGTCGCCACGCAGTGGACCCCTGGCCACTGGGTTGGCCTGCGCGCTCACCACACACATGACAGCGGCAGCCTGAAGAACCCCGGCGAAACGGTCGACGCGCTGGACAAGACCCGCACTGGCGACCTTACCTGGCTGGGCCTGGAGGCCAACAGCGACGCCTACAACTGGCGCAACGACCACACCGTGAATTACTGGGGCAGCGTCACCTGGCTGACCGGTGACCGCGACAAGCTGAGCACCCAGCAGGTGGGTGACGACCAGGTCGCCACCGGTAAGCAGAGCGGTGACGTCAACGCCTGGGCAACCGACCTCGGTATCCGCCTGCGTCTGGACCCGCAATGGCAGGTCGGCGCCGCGTACGCCCGCGGTAGCGGCGGCGGCGGCGATGACGGTTCGAACAACTTCGAGCAGACCGGCCTGGAGAGCAACCGCTCCAACTTCACCGGCACCCGCTCGCGTGTGCACCGCTTCGGCGAAGCGTTCCGCGGCGAGCTGGGCAACCTGCAGGCCGCCACCCTGTTCGCTTCGTGGCAGCTGCGTGACGACTACGACGCGAGCCTGATCTACCACAAATTCTGGCGGGTCGATGGCAACCAGAACATCGGTTCCAGTGGCATCAACGCGGTGGTCAACGACAACGGCGTGAATCGCCCGCTGGTCGATGGCGAAAAAGACCTCGGCCAGGAAATGGACGTGGTCGTGACCAAGTACTTTAAGCAAGGCCTGCTGCCGGCTTCGATGAGCCAGGCCATCGACGAGCCGTCAGCCCTGGTGCGCCTGCGTGCCGGTGTATTCAAGCCGGGCGACGCCTACGGCAAGGAAGCGGACTCGTACATGCACCGCGCCTTCGTCGACGTCATCTGGCGCTTCTGAGGCCGGTAGGGGACTGACCGTGATGAACCTTCACCCGCACTTACGTCACAGCCTGTTGGCCAGTGCCTTGCTGCTGGCAAGCGGCCTGGCCACTGCCGCAGAACCCCAGGTGATCGCCAAGGAGCTGCAGCAGGCCAAGACCTATACGGTGGCCAGCGCACCGATCGAGCCGCTGCAGATGGCCCCGCCAAAGCTGCCCGACCTCACCGGTTTCACGGCCGAGGCGGTGCAGAAGAAAATCGACCGCCGCCACAAGGGCAAGGTCAGCCTGCGCCGTATGTTCCAGGAGGACACCCTCAAGGAGTTCGTCGGCGGCGACAACAAGGCCGCCGAGTGGGTGCAGCGCCAGCACGGCATCCCGCAGGCGATTTTCGTCGATGACGGCCATGTCGACCTGACCGAGTTGAGCAAGAAGGTGCCCAAACAGTACTTCAGCGAAGTCGAGCCTGGGGTTTACCTGGCACGTCTGCCGATCGTGGTCGGGCAAAAGGGCATCCTCGAGATCGACGGCAAGGTCAAACAGCTGCGCCTGTCCCAGGAGGGCGGCGCTTTTCTGGTCAATGACGGCAAGCTGTTCGTAACCGACACCCAGGTGACCGGCTGGCGGGAAAAGGACAACGGCCCGTCGACCTTCCGCTCGCCCAAGGAGTTCCGCCCGTTTCTGCTGTCTTGGGGCGGTACCGAGACCTATATCGTCAATACGAAGATGGCCAGCTTCGGCTACGCCAAGTCCAAGTCGTATGGCGTGAGCATCTCGCAGTACACGCCGAACATGGCCAAGCGCATGGGCCGCCCGGAGCCCACCGGCTGGATCATCGGTTCGGAGTTCAGCGACATGTGGTACGGCTTCTACTGCTACGAAACCCAGGACTTCGTGATCAAGGACAGCACCTACCGCGACAACATCGTCTACGGCATTGACCCGCACGACCGTTCGCATCGCCTGATCATCGCCGGCAACACGGTGTACGGCACCAAGAAGAAGCACGGCATCATCGTTTCGCGTGAGGTCAACGACAGCTGGATCATCAACAACAAGAGCTACGACAACAAGCTCTCGGGCGTGGTGATCGACCGTAACAGCGTCAACAACCTGGTGGCCTACAACGAGATCTACCGCAACCACACCGACGGCATCACCCTGTACGAAAGCGGCGACAACCTGATCTGGGGCAACAAGCTGGTCAACAACCGCCGCCACGGCATCCGCGTGCGTAACAGCGTGAACATCCGCCTGTACGAAAACGTCGCCATGGCCAACGGCCTGGTCGGCGTGTACGGCCACATCAAGGACCTGTCCGACACCGACCGCGACATCGCCCTCGACCCGTTCGACACCAAGGTGTCGCTGATCGTGGTGGGTGGCGAGCTGTCGGCCAACGGCTCCGGCCCGCTGTCGATCGACTCGCCGCTGTCGGTCGAGCTGTACAAGGTGTCCATGCTCGCCCCGCGCAAGGCCAGCGGCATCAGCCTCAATGGTGTGCTGGGTGAGCGCCAGGACGAAATCCTCGACCTGCTGGTACGCCAGCAGAAGGCTGTGCTGATCGACCCGGTCGAACGCCAGACCGAAATGATCGATTAAGGAAGCCCAGACCATGACTCCACACCTGATGAAACTGCTGGGCCTGTCCGCCGCCCTTCTGGCAATCAGCCAGGGCGTGCGCGCCGAAGACGTCAAGGCCCCGACCTTCAACGCCGAGCCCTGCTGCCAGTTGTGCCCTGAAGCGCACGATGCCAGCCGCTACACCACCCGCTATCAGCAAAACTTCACCACGCTGGTGCAGGCCCAGGGCGACTGGCTGTTCCGCACCCGCGAAGACCTGCGCACCGAGTTCAACACCACCCCAGCCGGCTACAAACGCCTGCAGCAAGTGCACGACGCGTTCAAGAAACGTGGCGTGGAACTGGTGGTGGTGTACCAGCCGACCCGCGGCCTGGTGAACCGCAACATGCTCAACCCGGCCGAAAAAGCCGCGTTCGACTACCAGAAGGCCCTGGGCAACTACCAGGCCATGCTCAAGCGCTTCGCCAGCATGGGCTACAACGTGCCCGACCTGTCACCGCTGACCAACGAGCAACTGGCCGCCGCTGACCAGGGCAAGGACTTCTACTTCCGTGGCGACCAGCACTGGACGCCGTACGGGGCCGAGCGCGCGGCGAAGATCGTGGCCGACACCGTGCACAAGATGCCGGCCTTCGAAGGCATCCCACGCAAGGAATTCGAGACGAAGAAGTCCGGGCGCATGGGCAAGACCGGCACCCTGCACAACGTTGCCGGCCAACTGTGCGGCACCAGCTACGCCGTCCAGTACATGGACCAGTTCGCCACCGAGCCGAAAGGCTCGAGCGGTGGCGACGACCTGTTCGGTGACAGTGGCAATGCGCAGATCACCCTGGTCGGTACCAGCCACAGTGGCAAGAACTACAACTTCTCGGGCTTCCTCGAGCAATACATCGGCGCCGACGTGCTCAACGTCGCCTTCCCAGGCGGCGGCCTGGAAGGGTCGATGATCCAGTACCTGGGCAGCGAGGAATTCCAGAAGAACCCGCCGAAGATCCTGATCTGGGAATTCTCCCCGCTGTACCGCCTGGACCAGGAAACCATCTGGCGGCAAATCCTTGGCCTGCTCGACGACGGCTGCGACGACCGCCCAGCCCTGATGAGCGCCAGCGCCACCCTCAAGCCTGGCAAGAACGAGCTGATGGTCAACGGCAAGGGTGGCGTGATCAAAGACTTGATCAACCGCAACCTGCAGATGGACGTCAAGTTCGAAGACCCCTCGGTGAAGGTGTTGCAGGCCACCCTCTGGTACCTCAACGGCCGCCATGAGGACATCAAGCTGGAAAAACCGGAAACCTCCGACACCGACGGCCGCTTCGTCTTCCAGATGCGCGAAGACGAGGACTGGGCCAGCCAGAGCCTGCTGGCGTTCGAGGTACAGGGGCCGGAAAGCGGCACCCAGAAGGTCGAAGCCAAACTCTGCAAACGCAACAACTTCGCCGTGCCTGCGCAGACCGCGCAGGCTGGCCAGTGAGGCGACCCATGACCATTTTCAAGCGAATCTCCAGCCCCGCCCTGCTCGCGTTGGCCTTGTTTGGCGGTGCCGCGCACGCCGCGCTGGTACCGCCGCAGGGTTACTACCAGGGGATCGAAAAGCTCAAGACCGGTGAGGGTAACTTCCGCTGCGAAGCGGCGCCCAAGCCATACACCGGCCCGCTGCAGTTTCGCAGCAAGTACGAAGGCTCGGACAAGGCACGGGCAACGCTCAACGCTGCCTCGGAAAAGGCCTTCCGCACGTCGACCGAAGACATCACCACGCTGGAGAAAGGCGTGAGCAAGATGGTCGGCCAGTACATGCGCGACGGCCGCCCGGCGCAACTCGACTGCACCCTGACGTGGCTGGGTAGCTGGGCACGCGCCGGTGCATTGCTGTCCACCGACTACAACCATACCGGCAAGTCGATGCGCAAATGGGCGCTGGGCAGCATGAGCGGTTCATGGTTGCGGCTGAAATTCTCCAACTCGCAACCGCTGGCGGCACACCAGGCCGAGGCCGACCTGATCGAAAAATGGCTCAGCCGCCTGGCCGAGCAGACTGTGCGTGACTGGAGCGACCTGCCGCTGGAGAAGATCAACAACCACAGCTACTGGGCGGCCTGGTCAGTCATGGCTACCGCCGTCGCCACCGACCGTCGCGACCTGTTCGACTGGGCCGTGAAGGAATACAAGGTGGGCGCCAACCAGGTGGATGACCAGGGCTTCCTGCCCAACGAAATCAAGCGCAAGCAGCGCGCGCTGGCCTATCACAACTACGCCTTGCCGCCGCTGGCGATGATTGCCAGCTTCGCCCAGGCCAATGGCGTTGACCTGCGCGCCGAGAACAACTTCGCCTTGCAGCGCCTGGGTGAAGGCGTGCTGGCCGGCGCCCGCGATCCCAGCCACTTCAAGGCGCGTGCGGGCAAGAAACAGGACATGACCGACCTCAAGGTCGACAGCAAGTACTCCTGGCTCGAGCCTTGGTGTGCGCTGTACCACTGCGTCGGCGACACGCTTGAGCGCAAGCACGACATGCAGCCGTTCAACAGCTTCCGGCTGGGGGGCGATGTGACCCGGGTCTACGACCCGAGTGCAGAGAGCAAGAAATGAATTGACCCCCATTGCGGGGGCGGAACCTGTGGGAGCGGGCATGCCCGCGAAGAAGCCACCGCGGTGCATGGCAAGGGCTTCGCCCTTGTTCGCGGGCTTGCCCGCTCCCACAGGGACCTAAGTTGCCTTCCAGTCTTGCACTGGGGGGTTTGGGGGGCGCTTTGCCCTGGATGCTGTGAACAAATTAGGAGAACCGGGATGGTCTTCTCGTCCAACGTGTTCCTGTTCCTGTTCTTGCCGATCTTCCTCGGCCTGTACTACTTGAGCGGGCAACGTTATCGCAACCTGCTGCTGCTGGTCGCCAGCTACATCTTCTACGCCTGGTGGCGAGTGGACTTCCTGGCACTGTTCGCCGGCGTCACCCTGTGGAACTACTGGATCGGCCTGAAAGTCGGTGCCGCCGGTGTGCGCACCAAGCCGGCGCAGCGCTGGCTGCTGCTCGGCGTGGGTGTCGACCTGGCGATCCTCGGCTACTTCAAGTACGCCAACTTCGGTGTCGACAGCCTGAACGCGATCATGACGTCGTTTGGCCTGGAGCCATTCATTCTGACCCACGTGCTGCTGCCGATCGGTATCTCGTTCTACATCTTCGAGTCGATCAGCTACATCATCGACGTATACCGCGGTGACACCCCGGCTACCCGCAACCTGATCGACTTCGCAGCGTTCGTGGCGATTTTCCCGCACCTGATCGCAGGCCCCGTGCTGCGCTTCAAGGACCTGGTCGACCAGTTCAACAACCGCACCCACACGCTGGACAAGTTCTCCGAAGGCTGCACCCGCTTCATGCAGGGCTTCATCAAGAAAGTGTTCATCGCCGACACCCTGGCCGTGGTCGCCGACCACTGCTTCGCCCTGCAAAACCCCACCACGGGCGATGCCTGGCTCGGCGCCCTGGCCTACACCGCACAGCTGTACTTCGACTTCAGCGGCTACAGCGACATGGCCATCGGCCTGGGCCTGATGATGGGCTTCCGCTTCATGGAAAACTTCAAGCAGCCCTATATCAGCCAGTCGATCACCGAGTTCTGGCGGCGCTGGCATATCAGCCTGTCGACCTGGCTGCGCGACTACCTGTACATCACCTTGGGCGGTAACCGTAAAGGCACCTTCAATACCTACCGCAACCTGTTCCTGACCATGCTGCTGGGCGGCCTGTGGCACGGTGCAAACTTCACCTACATCATCTGGGGCGCCTGGCACGGCATGTGGCTGGCCATCGAGCGCGCGCTGGGCCTCGACACCAACCCGCAGCGCTTCAACCCGGTGAAGTGGGCCTTCACCTTCCTGCTGGTGGTGGTCGGCTGGGTGATCTTCCGCGCCGAAAACCTGCAGGTGGCCGCCCGTATGTACGGCGCCATGTTCAGCTTCGGCGACTGGCAGCTGTCGGAGCTCAACCGCGCCCAGCTCACCGGTCTGCAGGTGGCCACGCTGGTCATCGCCTACCTCACCCTGGCGTTCTTCGGCCTGCGCGACTTCTACCGCAATGCCAGGCCGACGCCCAAGGTGGCCCCGGTGCAGGTCAACGCTGACGGCTCGATCGGCCTGGACTGGACCCGGGTGATGACCCGCGCACTGATCCTGCTGCTGTTCGTCGCCTCGATCCTCAAGCTTTCGGCGCAAAGCTACTCGCCGTTCCTTTACTTCCAGTTCTGAGGTTGATGACCATGACCCGGACATTACGCATCACCTACTCCCTGTCGTTCCTCGGCCTGCTGGTCGGCATGGGCGCCTGGTCCACCGGTGGCCTGCAGAGTTTCCAGCGCACCGAGCAGATGACCCTGCTCAACGGCAAGCTGGCCAAGGCCGCCGAGACCCACTACGACGCCGAGTTCCCGATCAAGCGCCTGGGCACCAACCTGTGGGCGGCCATGGACTTCAAACTGTTCAACGAAGGCCGCCCTGGTGTGGTACTGGGCCGCGACCAGTGGTTGTTCAGCGACGAGGAGTTCAAGCCCACCGCCGGTGCCGAGCAATTGATGCAGGAGAACCTGGCACTGATCCGTGGCGTACGCGACACCCTGCAGCAACACGGTAGCCAGCTGGTGCTGGCGATCGTGCCGGCCAAGGCACGGGTCTACGCCGAGTACCTGGGCAAAGAGCGGCCTGCCAGCCTGCATGACGACCTGTACAACCAGTTCCATGCCCAGGCACGCCAGGCCAACGTGTTCGCACCGGACCTGATGGCACCGATGGAGCAGGCCAAGGCCCGCGGCCAGGTGTTTCTGCGTACTGACACCCACTGGACGCCTATGGGGGCCGAAGTGGCGGCGCAGGCGCTGGCCGAAGCGGTCAGCCGCCAGAGCCTGCTCAATGGCGACCCACAAGCCTTCATCACAGAAGCGGGCAACACCGCCCCCTACAAGGGCGACCTGACCAACTTCCTGCCACTGGACCCCTTGTTCAGCAACTTGCTGCCGGCCCCGGACAACCTGCAGAAACGCACCACCCGGCCGGTCGATGCCGAGGGTGACGCCGGCGACGCGTTGTTCGCCGACAAGCAGATCCCGGTTGCACTGGTAGGCACCAGCTACAGCGCCAACCCGCACTGGAACTTCCTCGGCGCGCTGCAGCAGGCCCTGGGCAGTGACGTCGCCAACTACGCCGAAGACGGCCATGGCCCGCTGCTGCCGATGCTCAAGTACCTGCAAAGCGATGCCTTTAAAAACGCCGCACCACAAGTGGTGGTGTGGGAGTTCCCCGAACGTTATCTGCCAATGAAAAACGACCTCAGCAGCTTCGATCCGCAGTGGATCGCGCAGCTGAAAAACTCCCGTAAATCCGAAGAAAACCTGGCCTTGTCGTCCACCCGGACAGACCACTGACTGATAGAGAGGAAACGCACATGACTACCAAGACTTCCATTGCCAAAGCCCTCACCCTCGCGGCCGGCCTTTCCCTTGCTTCGATGCAGGCCTTCGCCGGTGCCGACGCCGCACTGTATGGCCCAAGTGCGCCGAAAGGCTCGACCTTCGTACGCCTGTACAACGCGACCAGCGCACCCGCCGCCGCGTCGGTCGGCAACACCCAGATCAAACAGGTTGGCGCACAGGCCAGCAGCGATTTCAGCTTCCTGCCAGGCGGCGACTACACCGCCCAAGTCGGCGGCAAGAGCGTGCCGGTCAAGCTGGCCTCGGACAAGTACTACACCCTGGTCAACAGCAACAGCGGCAGCCCGAAGCTGATCGAAGAACCACCGTTCAAGAACAAGCAGAAAGCCCTGGTGCGCGTGCAGAACCTGAGCGACCAGCAACTGACACTGAAAACCGCCGACGGCAAGACCGAAGTGGTCAAGCCGGTGGCCGCCAACGGCCGTGGCGAACGCGAAATCAACCCGGTCAAGGTCAACCTGGCGCTGTACCAAGGAGACAAGAAAGTGGGTGACGTGAAACCCGTCGCCCTGGAGCGCGGCGAAGCCGCAGTGCTGTACGTAACGGGTTCCGGCAACGCCTTGTCGCCGGTGTGGGTAACTCGCCCCGTGGCTAGCAACTGATTCCCCTGCCTCTCAACGACTATTGGAGAAACATGATGATCCCGGTAATTCTTTCTGGTGGTAGCGGTTCCCGTCTGTGGCCTCTGTCGCGCAAGCAGTTCCCCAAACAGTTCCTGGCCCTGACCGGTGAGCACACGCTGTTCCAGCAAACCATCGAGCGCCTTGTATTTGAGGGCATGGATACCCCGATCGTGGTCTGTAACAAGGACCACAAGTTCATCGTCCAGGAGCAACTGGCCGCACTGAAGCTGGAAACCCAAGGCATCCTGATGGAACCGTTCGGCCGCAACACCGCGCCGGCCGTGGCCATGGCTGCCATGAAGCTGGTCAACGAAGGCCGCGACGAGCTGATGCTGGTGCTGCCTGCCGATCATGTGATCGATGACCAGAAAGCCCTGCAACGTGCCTTGGCCTTGGCCACCGTGGCCGCCGAGCGTGGCGAGATGGTGCTGTTCGGCGTGCCGGCGACCAAGCCGGAAACCGGCTACGGCTACATCCGTTCCAGCCAGGATGCGCTGCTGCCCGAAGGCGTGGCGCGGGTTGCGCAGTTCGTCGAGAAGCCCGACGAAAAACGCGCGGCCGAGTTCGTCCAGGCCGGTGGTTACTTCTGGAACAGCGGTATGTTCCTGTTCCGCGCCAGCCGCTTCCTCGAAGAGCTGAAAAAGCACGACGGCGACATCTACGATACCTGCGTACTGGCCCTGGAGCGCAGCCAGGAAGACGGCGATGTGCTGAGCATCGACGAAGCCACCTTTGCCTGCTGCCCGGACAACTCCATTGACTATGCGGTGATGGAGAAAACCCAGCGTGCCTGCGTGGTGCCGATGTCGGCCGGCTGGAGCGATGTAGGCTGCTGGTCGTCGCTGTGGGAAGTGCACGAGAAAGACGACAACGGCAACGTCACCAAGGGCGACGTGGTGGTTCAAGACAGCCGCAACTGCATGATCCACGGCAACGGCAAACTGGTGTCGGTGATCGGCCTGGAGAACATCGTGGTGGTCGAGACCAAGGATGCCATGATGATTGCCCACAAGGACAAGGTCCAGGGCGTCAAGCAGATGGTCAAGACCCTCGACGAACAGGGCCGCACGGAAACCCAGAACCACCTGGAAGTGTATCGCCCGTGGGGCTCGTACGACTCGGTGGACATGGGCGGCCGCTTCCAGGTCAAGCACATCACCGTCAAGCCGGGCGCCAGCCTGTCGCTGCAGATGCACCATCACCGCGCCGAGCACTGGATCGTGGTATCCGGTACCGCCGAGGTGACCTGCGACGAGAACGTGTTCTTGCTGACCGAAAACCAGTCGACCTATATCCCCATCGCTTCGGTGCACCGTTTGCGCAACCCGGGCAAGATCCCGCTGGAGATCATCGAAGTGCAGTCCGGCAGCTACCTGGGCGAGGATGACATCGAGCGCTTCGAGGATGTGTATGGGCGCACGTCCACACCCATCGAGCGCGGCGTTTCGGTGAAGACCATCGCGCAGTAAATGCTGACTCGCCCCTGGGCTGACCAGGGGCGAACCTGCTTATTCAACGCTTGGGGCTATGACGTAGATGTCGAATGGGCCACCCACCACCCTGAAAGGTCGCTGCAAATCATCCTCCCCTTCAAATTCGAAGGATTCAGCCCTGATGCTTGTGGCAGTCATTTCGAGTTTCCGGATACGTCCGGATTTCGCATAGCCGCCATAGGTTGTGCCGCGCTTGTGAACAAGCGCCCGGTTCGCCTCACCCCCGATAACGACATCCCGCACGCCCTCCTGGAGTTCCAGATCGAAGTCAATGTAGACGTCCGCATCTTCGGCCTGCCCCTTGTACGCATACAACCACGCTGATTTTTCAGCGCTCCCGTAGTCCACGCCCTCGGAAACGAAATCCTCCTTTTGACCCGCAAGGCTGATGACAGCCGTAACGTTGCCCTTGGCAGGCGTTTTTTTCATTTCTTGCACAGGTTTTTGCTCAACCGAAGTGTCACTCATGGCCATGCTCCTTTTGAATAGGCATGGCGGAATCTAGAATGGATGTACCCTTTCCACTACTCGCAGTATTGCCAGGTCTGGCTTCTGGCATAGTTGCTCACCGGTTACCTGACCGCTGGGTTTTAGATAGGCTGTAGCCATCCCTGCGCGCGAATGAGGCGATTACGCGATGCTGATCGGTGCCCTGCTGATCCTCACCTGGCTGGTGTTGTTGTTGCGTTACCCAGCCAAGGCTCTTCCCATCTCCCTGGCGGCCGTGTTTGGCCTGGGCCTGGTGGCCTTGTTCGTGGTCTGGCAAGACAGCCGCGAAAGCAGTCGACTGGCACGCCTGGACCTGCGCCTGACCTACGCCCCCGAACACTGTCCCGCCGACCGTGCCCTGCAGGTACGCATGAAGAACGGCAACGACGTTCCGCTGACCGAACTGCGCTGGCGCGTGGCAGCGTACGCACCGGGCGATACCGTAAACCTGGCCGAGAACACCTACAATGCACCGCGATACCGAGGGCCAGGTGAATTGCAGCCGGGGGCCGAGTGGCATGACTGCCTGCCATTGCCGCCGCTGCGTTCCGGCTATCGGCCGCAGACCCTGGAATTCCGGGCAGAGCACCTGCAAGGTACATTTGCCAATTGATGTGTTGCCTATGCCGGCCTCTTTGCGGGTCAACCCGCTCCTGCAGGGTGTAGGGGCAGGTTGACCCGCGAAGAGGCCGGCACAGGCAACAACCAATCCTCCATGACAACAGGCCCCTACCATGCCCACCGTCCTGATCACCGGTTGTTCCAGCGGCATCGGCCGCGCCCTGGCCGACGCCTTCCGCGATGCGGGCCACCATGTCTGGGCCACCGCCCGCAAGCCTGAGGATGTCGAGCAACTGAGTGCCGCCGGCTACACGGCCCGGCAGCTGGATGTAAACGACGGCGAGGCACTGGCCCGCCTGGCAGAGGAACTGCAAACCCTCGATATCCTGATCAACAACGCGGGTTACGGCGCCATGGGCCCACTGCTCGATGGTGGCGTCGACGCCCTGCGCCAGCAGTTCGAAACCAACGTCTTCGCCGTGGTCGGCGTTACCCGGGCGCTCTTCCCGCTGCTACGCCGCTCACGCGGCCTGGTGGTGAATATCGGCAGTGTATCGGGCGTACTGGTCACGCCATTCGCCGGCGCGTACTGCGCCTCGAAGGCGGCTGTGCATGCCCTGAGCGATGCCTTGCGCCTGGAGTTGGCGCCGTTCGGTGTGCAGGTGATGGAAGTACAGCCGGGTGCAATTGCCTCGCAGTTCGCCAGCAATGCCCAGCGCCAGGCTGAGCAGGTACTGGCGGTCGACTCGGCGTGGTGGCCTTTGCGTGAGCATGTGCAGGCGCGGGCGCGGGCATCGCAGGACAAGCCAACGTCGGCGGCGGTATTTGCCCAAGGCGTGCTGGCAGCAGTCGGCAAGTCGCCGGCGCCCGCAGTGGTACGTTTGGGGAATGGCAGTACAGCCTTGCCGCTGATGGCACGGTTGCTGCCGCGGCGGTTGCTGGACTGGGCGCTGCGCAAGCGCTTTGGCCTGCTGCGCCCGCTCTGAGTGATCGCCTGCCTGTACCCGCGAAAGGGCCGGGCCTGCAGGACAATTTTCACCCGCCGTTCACCGTTGCCGCCGCTACCGTATTCGCGGGTAAACCCGCTCCTACACAGATTGGTGGTGGACACATCTCGGTGGTTGGACACAGACCGTCGTGTAGGAGCGGGTTCACCCGCGAAGAGGCCGGCCCTGCTGGCCAATTTTCACCCGCCGTTCACCGTTGCCGCCGCTACCGTATTCGCGGGTAAACCCGCTCCTACACAGATTGGTGGTGGACACACATCGGTGGTTGGACACAG
>PJUE01000496.1_pt1 | contig 23863 bp, 17 predicted proteins | sample 1512171 | NCBI WGS metagenome assembly PJUE01 (sample SAMN08177674, study PRJNA422409) | Feces metagenome, whole genome shotgun sequencing project. | isolation source: Chicken feces (3) enriched on wood chips: alkali lignin treatment | host: Gallus gallus | place: USA: Madison | collected 2015-01-15
CGACGTGCTGGTGCTGGCCGCCGACCCGGCCGCCGTCGCGGCTGAAGCCGCGAAGATCGCCGGCGTCGCCAAGGTCCTGACCGTGGCCAACGCGGCCAACGCGCAGGCCATCGCCCAGGTGCTGGCCCCGCAGATCGCGCAGTTGGCCAAGGGCTACAGCCACGTCTTCGGCCCGTCCACCACGTTCGGCAAGGACCTCATGCCCTGCGTGGCCGCCCTGCTGGGCGTCAACCAGGTGTCCGACCTGATGGCCGTGGAAGGCAGCCATACCTTCAAGCGCCCGATCTACGCGGGCAACGCGATCATCACCGTGGAAGCACCGGCCGACCAGGTCGTGGTCGCCACCGTGCGTGCCGCATCGTGGCCGGAAGCCGCCCAGGGTGGCAGCGCCACCGTTGAAGCGGCCAGCGTCGATGCCGCCCTGCCTGCGCACACCCGCTTCGTCGGCCTGGCCGCCGGTGCCAGCGACCGCCCGGACCTGCAGAGCGCCAAGCGCGTGGTCTCCGGTGGCCGTGGCGTCGGCTCGGAAGAGAACTTCAAGGTCATCTTCCAGCTGGCCGACAAGCTCGGTGCCGCCGTCGGTGCCTCGCGTGCCGCGGTCGACGCCGGCTATGTGCCCAGCGACCTGCAGGTCGGCCAGACCGGCAAGATCATCGCGCCGGAACTGTACGTGGCCGTCGGCATCAGCGGTGCCATCCAGCACCTGACCGGTATCAAGGATGCCGGCACGATTGTCGCGATCAACAAGGATGGCGATGCGCCGATCTTCGAGATCGCCGACATCGGCCTGGTCGGGGATCTGTTCACGATCCTGCCGGAGCTGGAACAGGCGCTTTGATTCCTGCCTTCTGCCGCCCCATTCCTCCCTGCAGGCTGACGCCGTGATCATCCGCGATGAGACGAGCATGAACGAGACGAACACAGCAGGACCCGAAGTGTCCGTGGTCGTTCCCGTCTACGGTTGCGCGGGCTGTCTGGAGGACCTCTCTGACCGGGTAGGCGCAAGCCTGGCCGGTCAGGGGCTCAGCTACGAGTTGATCCTGGTTGACGACAACAGCCCGGACAATGCCTGGGCGCGTATCCGCGAATTGAGTGCGGTCTCACCGTTCATTCGCGGACTACGCCTTTCCCGCAATTTTGGCCAGCATGCAGCGATCAGCGCGGGGCTGTCCCGCGCACGGGGTGCCCGGATCGTGGTGATGGACTGTGATCTGCAGGACGTCCCCGAGGAGATTCCCGCGCTGCTGGACGGCCTCAAGGGTGATTGCGAAATCGTCCTGGGACAACGCGTGGAGCGCCAGGACAGCTGGCTCAAGCGTACTGGCTCTTTGCTGTTCTACCGGACGTTGGGCTGGCTGACCGAGACACGGTATGACGCTTCTACCGCCAACTTCGGTGCCTACAGCCGGAAAGTGGTCGATGCGATGAACGCAATGCCGGAAATGGATAGATTCCTGCCACTGATGGCACGCTGGACCGGATTCCGCACCATCGCCATACCCGTATCGCACGGGCGACGAACCGAAGGACGCAGCGGCTACAGCCTTCGAAAGCTGATCCAGATGGCCACCCGGATCGTTCTTTCATTCTCGGACAAGCCGCTGCGGCTGGTCATGTCCACCGCCCTGGCGCTTGCGGCTGTCGGCCTCGGCGTGGCGCTGTACGCCATCCTCCGTTATGTGGCCGGCGACATCCAGGTTGCTGGATTCACCAGCATCCTTGCATCCGTATGGCTGGTCGGAAGCTTCATCATGGCCAGCCTTGGCGTAGTCGGTCTCTATCTGGGCCGCATTCATTACGAAACCAAGCAGCGACCGGCCTACATCGTCTGGCAGGACACCTGGAAGGACGCACCTTGAGCATGGAACCGCTCCTTCAACCGGCGCCACTGGACTCTGCTCGATTCGGCATCCAGGTCGCACGGGCACGCCATGCGGCGGACGGCGACGCAGATGCCCTGATCCAGCAGATCCGCCAATCTTCGGCCGATCTCATCATCCTGCGTACCGATGCAGGCGACTCGCGGCTGGTGACCGCCCTGCAGCAACAGGGCGAGTTCGTGATCCATGCCGACACGCTTGTCTATCATGGCATGTCGCTGCATGAGGGAGCCGGGTGTGCATCACCCGATGTCCGCTGTGCCACGGCAACCGACAGCGCCGTCATTGCAGCCATCGCCGCTGCGAGTTTCCAGGGCTATCGGTCGCACTACTCCGCAAATCCCCTGCTGTCACAGGATCTGGTGCACAAGGGCTACATAGAATGGTCTCAAAGCAGGCTGGATGAATCGAATGATCTCTCGTCCACCTGGGTCGTATGCGACGGTGAGAGAGTGGCAGGCTTCGCGACGTGCGACCAGTTGGGAAGCACCGTCGATATCGTGCTCAACGCTGTTGATCCCACCTTCGAGCGCCGCGGCCATTACGGCCGCCTGCTGAATCATCTGATCCACCATTATTCCGCCCGCTCGTTTGACCGGCTGATCGTGTCCACCCAGATCTGGAACTATGGCGTTCAACGGCAGTGGGCCAAAGCGGGATTGCGACTCCATGCTGCGATGGACACCTACCACCTGGACCGCAGGCTGAAGCGCCAGGCCGGCCCCGCCGCAAGCTGACCCCACACGACATCTTCGAACCATTGCAATGGCCTACGTCTTCATCGCATTCACCATCCTTCTGACTGCCTATGGTCAGCTGGTCCTCAAGTGGCAGGTCGGGCTGCACAGCCACCTGCTGGCGAGCCCGATCCAGCCCATCAATCTCATACACCTGCTGCTCAAGCCGTGGGTGATCTCCGCGTTCGTCGCCGCGTTCGGCGCATCGCTCTGCTGGATGGCCGCACTCAGCCGCCTGCCGCTGAGCCGTGCCTATCCCTTCATGGCCATCAATTTCTTCATCGTCGCGCTGTTTGCGACTGTACTGTTCCGCGAGCAGCTGGACGCGTACAAGATTGCCGGCACGCTCATCATCATGGCTGGCGTGGTTGTACTATCGCGCTCGGTTGCCTGATCCCTACCTAACGACTGCCTGCGAGCCCACCCATGATCCCATTCAACAAACCCTTCATGACGGGCAGCGAGCTTGAGTACATCGCGCGTGCACACGCCAATGGTCATCTCAGCGGCGATGGTCCGTTCACCAAGCAGTGCCATGCGTGGCTCAATCAGCGTACCGGCGCCAGTGCGTCGCTCCTGACGCATTCGTGCACGTCTGCCCTGGAAATGGCAGCGCTGCTGCTGGACCTGGAACAGGGCGACGAAGTGATCATGCCTTCGTACACCTTCGTATCCACCGCAAATGCCTTCGTGCTGCGCGGCGCGGTTCCGGTTTTTGTCGATGTTCGTGCCGATACCCTCAACATCGACGAACGCCTGCTCGAGGCCGCCATCACGCCTCGCACCAAGGCCATCTGCGTCGTGCATTACGCGGGGGTCTCCTGCGAAATGGACGAGATACTGGCCATCGCCAATCGCCATGGCCTGGCCGTTGTCGAAGACGCGGCGCAGGGGATCATGTCGACCTACAAGGGCCGTCCGCTCGGTACCATCGGTGACCTCGGCGCGCTGAGCTTCCACGAAACCAAGAACATCATTTCTGGAGAGGGCGGAGCGCTGCTCTGCCGCGACAGGGAGCATGCCGAACGCGCCGAGATCATCCGCGAGAAGGGCACCAACCGCAGCCGCTTCTTCCGCGGCCAGGTCGACAAGTACACCTGGGTGGATGTGGGCTCTTCATTCCTCCCGGGTGAGATCACCGCGGCGTTCCTTTCGGCACAGATGGACGCTGCCGAAGCCATCACTGCACGCCGTCTTGCCATCTGGGATCGTTACCACGCCTGGGCCGAGGCACACGAGCGTGCTGGCAAGGTGCAGCGGCCGACCATCCCGGCGCACTGCACCCACAACGCGCACATGTACTACCTGCTGCTCCCGTCGCTGGATGTCCGTACCCGCTTCATTGCGGAGATGAAGCAGCGCGGTGTCCAGACCGTGTTCCATTACATCCCCCTGCACTCCTCGCCGGCGGGCCTGGAACATGGACGCACCGGCTCGGACATGACGGTCACCGACGATATCAGTGCCCGCCTGGTCCGCCTGCCCCTGTGGGTGGGCGTGGAAGAACAGATGGACGCGCTGCTGTCGCATGCGGACGCCGCGCTGGACGCAGCCCTGGCCTGAACCGAGGCCTGCCGCGGCAGCAGCGGCGGGCCGGGACGCCCCATAGCTGAATGGCCCAGGTACCCCGGGATTGGCGTGCTGACGTGGCCTTGCGGGGCGTATCGCTATAATCGGAAGTCAACCCGTGTAAGGACTGCATTGATGACGCTTCCGTGTTTCAAGGCCTATGACATCCGCGGCCGCGTTCCGGATGAACTGGATGAACGCCTTGCCCGCCGCATCGGCGCTGGCACTGCGTCGCTGCTGGGTCCGGGACCGGTGGTGGTGGGACACGACATCCGCCTGAGCAGCCCCGCCCTGCTGCAGGCGGCCATCGAGGGCCTGACCGCGAGTGGCCGCGATGTGATCGACATCGGCATGTGCGGCACCGAAGAAGTGTATTTCCAGACGTTCCACCGCAAGGCGGCCGGCGGCATCATGGTCACCGCCAGCCACAACCCGATGGACTACAACGGGATGAAGCTGGTGCGCGAGGAATCCAAGCCGATCAGCGGTGATACCGGCCTGTTCGACATCCGCGATTTCGCCGCCTCCGATGCGCCCCTGGGCGACGGCCAGGGCACGGTCAGCCAGGATGCCGACAAGTCGGCCTACATCCAGCACCTGCTGGGCTATGTGGACGTGGCCAACCTGAAGCCGGTGAAGATCGTCACCAACCCGGGCAACGGCGGCGCAGGCCTGGTCATCGACGCACTGGCCCCGCATCTGCCGTTTGAATTCATCCGCATCCAGCATGAACCGGACGGCAGTTTCCCCAACGGCATTCCCAACCCGCTGCTGCCGGAAAACCGTGCGGCAACGCGTGATGCCGTGCGCACCCATGGCGCCGATTTCGGCATCGCCTGGGACGGTGACTTCGACCGCTGCTTCTTCTTCGATGCCGAAGGCAATTTCATCGAAGGCTATTACCTGGTCGGCCTGCTGGCCACGGCACTGCTGGCCCGCCAGCCGGGCGGCAAGATCATCCACGACCCGCGCCTGACCTGGAACACCGTGGAAATGGTCGAACAGGCCGGCGGCGTGCCGATCATGAGCAAGACCGGCCATGCCTTCATCAAGGAACGTATGCGCGCCGAAGACGCGATCTACGGCGGTGAGATGAGCGCGCATCACTACTTCCGCGAATTCGCCTACTGCGATTCCGGCATGATTCCGTGGCTGCTGATCGCGCAGCTGGTGTCCAGCACCGGCAAGTCCCTGGGTGACCTGGTGGCCGACCGCATGAAGGCTTTCCCGTGCAGCGGTGAAATCAACTTCCGCGTGGATGACGCCAAGGCCACCGTCGCGCGGGTGCTGGCGCACTTCGATGCGCAGCAGCCGACCCTGGACCACACCGATGGCGTCAGTGCCGACTTTGCCGACTGGCGCTTCAACCTGCGCAGCTCCAATACCGAACCGCTGCTGCGGCTCAACATCGAAACCCGCGGCAATGAAGCACTGCTGCAGGACCGCATCCGCGAGCTGACCGCCCTGATTGGCGGCACGCCAGCCAATCACTGACAAGGACCCTTTCGTATGACCCCCATCGTTCCCGTCATTCTGTCCGGCGGCTCGGGCACCCGGTTGTGGCCGCTGTCGCGTGAGGCCTACCCGAAGCAGTTCCTGCCGCTGGTCGGCGATGACACGATGCTGCAGGCGACCTGGAAGCGCGTCGCCTCCATTGCCGGCGCCGCGCCCATCGTGGTCGCCAACCAGGAGCATCGCTTCATGGCCGCCGAGCAGCTGCGCGAGTGCAAGGTGCTGCCGCAGGCGCTGATCCTCGAGCCGGTGGGCCGCAACACCGCCCCGGCCATCGCCATCGCCGCACTGCAGGCCCTGGCCAGCGGCGATGATGCCCTGCTGCTGGTGCTGCCTTCCGACCATGTGGTGCGCAATGAAGCGGCCTTCCATGCAGCGGTCAAGCAGGCGGCCATCGCCGCCGAGGGCGGCAAGCTGGTCACCTTCGGCATCGTGCCCACCGCACCGGAAACCGGCTACGGCTACATCAAGGCCGCTGCCGGCGAAGGCGTGCGCGCCGTCGATCGCTTCGTCGAGAAGCCCGACCTGGCCACCGCCGAGCAGTACGTGGCGTCGGGCGAATACTTCTGGAACAGCGGCATGTTCCTGTTCAAGGCCTCGCGTTACCTGAAGGAACTGGAGACGCTGCAGCCGGCGATCCTCGCCGCATGCCGCCAGGCCCTGGACAAGGCAGCGCGCGACAACGACTTCATCCGTCTGGATGCCGAGGCGTTCGCCGCCAGCCCGAACGATTCGATCGACTATGCGGTGATGGAAAAGACCGCAGACGCCGCCGTCGTGCCGCTCGATGCGGAATGGAACGATGTGGGTTCCTGGTCCGCGCTGTGGGAAGTGTCCGACAAGGATGCCGATGGCAACGCCTGCCACGGCGACGTGATCGCATTGGACTGCAAGGACAGCTACGCCTACGGCAACCGCCTGATCGCGATGGTCGGCCTGCAGGACGTGGTGGTCGTGGAAACCGATGACGCGGTGTTCGTGGGCCACAAGGACCGCGTGCAGGACGTGAAGGAAATCGTCGGCCAGATCAAGCGTGACGGCCGCAGCGAAGCCGCCGCCCATCGCAAGGTCTACCGCCCGTGGGGCGCGTATGACTCCATCGACAATGGTGCCCGTTTCCAGGTCAAGCGCATCACCGTCAAGCCGGGCGCGACCCTCAGCCTGCAGATGCACCACCACCGCGCCGAGCACTGGATCGTGGTGAGCGGTACGGCGGAAGTGACCCGCGGCGACGAGGTGATCCTGCTGTCGGAAAACCAGAGCACCTACATCCCGCTGGGCGTGACCCATCGCCTGAAGAACCCGGGCAAGCTGCCGCTGGAACTGATCGAAGTGCAGTCGGGCAGCTACCTGGGCGAGGACGATATCGTGCGGTTCGAGGACAGCTACGGCCGGGCCTGACGGCTCCCCGACGCCGGCTGCCGTCCCTGACAGACCCCGCTTCGGCGGGGTTTGTCGTCTCTGCAGCCCGGCCGATGCCCGCATGCTGCGGCCACACTTGCATCGGCGAAGGCATCTACAGGATCATCGGCGTTCAGGATGATTTTCCGGCCCTCCGTCCCCCTGTTCAGCCAGAGGCTTGCCATGGCCCAAAAGACCACCGGACTTCATGCAATTCTCTCGGCCCCGTGGGCCTATGACCTGCTGCAGAACATCCTGGGGGCACAGAAGGCACGCAAGCGCCTGCTCAATGACCATGCCCGGCCCAGCCCGACCGCGACAATCCTGGACATCGGCTGCGGCACAGGGGAGATCGTCCCCCATCTACCCAAGGGCGCCGGCTATCACGGCTTCGACCTTTCCCCGTTGTACATCGAATCTGCCACCCGGCGCTTCGGTGACCGCGCCACCTTCCACTGCATGGACATTGCCGACTACCAACCCCAGGAGGGTGAGCCGCTGGCCGACGTCGTGCTGGCCGTCGGCATCCTGCATCACCTGGACGACGATATCGTAGTCAAGCTGATGCAATCGGCGCGCAGCAAGCTCAAGCCCGGAGGTCATCTCGTCACCATGGACGGCACCCTGGTGGAAGGGCAATCCGCGCTGGCGCGCAATCTGATCCTGCGTGATCGCGGGCAGAACATACGCACCCCGGATGGGTACCTTGGCCTGGCGCAGCAGGCTTTTCAGGACGTCAAAGTTACCATCCGCCACGACATGATCCATGTTCCCTATACGCATTGCGTCATGGAGTGTCGCGCCTGAGGGCGCTGGCCGGACAGTCGCGCAAGCAAAGCGGTAGATGAATCCGGATGCCGGGGAGCGCGGCAACGGAGCAGGCAAGGCGCTCACCTTTCGTTCCAGATGATGCCCGGGTCCAATGGGATCCGGTACAGAACCCACGTGGATCCTCCGTCGGCTTCGACCTGTGAGCAGAGCACCGATGAACGGAACTTCGGTAACGTCTGTGCGTGTACCTGGCCGCTGGCTGCGGCCCTTGATCGATCTGCCGGGCCATGAACGCACCCGCATCGCACTTGCGCTGGTACTGCTGGGTATCAACGTGGCGCTGCTGCTTGCCTACCTGTTCATCAGCTACAAGGGGTGCTTCCACTCCGACTCGGCGGTCAAGAATCTGCTCGCCCAGGAGATGCGCGATTCGGCCAGCTTCTTCCCGCCTGACTGGAACTATGTCAACAAGGATCTGATGGTGCTGTTCGGCCAGCTGGGCATCGTTCCCCTGCTGCCCTTCTTCGACAACGGCTACACGCTCTACGCCGTGGCCAGCAGCGTCACTGCGCTCCTGATCCTGGCCAGTACGTTCTGGTTCACCGGGCTGCTCGAGGCCCCGCCGTGGCAACGGATCCTGGCCGTTGCGTTGCTGGCCGGCGGCATCTCCGGAGGTATCGCCGAAGATGTGTTCGGCCAGGCCGCCTACGGTGCGGTGTTGATGTTCACCTGCCTGCTCACCGTCCTTGCCTGGAAGGTCCTCAGCACGCAGGGACCCCGACGGCTGCTGTGGTGCACCCTGCTGCTGGCGCTTGCAATCCTTGTCACCTGGAGCAACCCGCAGCGCGCGGCAGCCTCCTATCTGCTGCCACTGTTCTGCGGGCTGACCGGCTATGCCTGCGGGCAGGAATGGAAGCAGCGACTGCGCGGCGCTGCTGCCGTCCTGGCACCTGTGCTGGGTGGCTTTGCGCTGGGCATGGTGCTGAGTGCACGGACCCTGTCGCAGGTGAACAACACGGTGGGGGCCGGTGCCGCACGTTGGCTCAGCTTCGATGGCATGGCGGCCAACGTAGTGCATACCGGCCACGCCATGATCGGCCTGCTGGGAGGTCTTCCCGCCCATGGGGGCAGCGTCATCAGCATCGCAGGCCTGTACGCTGCGGTCCGTCTGCTGGCGGCACTGCTGCTGCTGTTGATGGTCGGGCAGAGGATCGTGGCCATGTGCGTCGGCCCCAGCCTGCGCACGCGCTTTGTCGGGGCGGGGTTGGCCGGGCTTTCGCTGTGCTTCCTGTTCCTGCAGGCCACGACAACCATTCCCGACATCAATGACCCGGTCAGCGCAGCCCGCTACCTCACTCCGATGCTCGTGCTCGGGGTGCTGGCCCTGGCCTGCACGCCGTTGGACCCATCCACGCCGCTGCGTTCGTTGCTGGTGCTGGGCCTCAGCCTGCTGCTCGCCACCAGCAGCCTGGTCATCTTCAATCCGGGCTCGCTGATCAACCCCGGCTGGCGCAATCCCCAGCGCGATGCAGTGGTTGCCAAGCTGAATGCCCAGGGACTGGCCTACGGTTACGCCAATTACTGGAATGCCGGGTCGCTGACCGTGCTCAGTGGCGGCAAGACCAGAATTCGTCCCATCATGATCGCCGGTGGCCTGCCCTTGCCGATGCGCCACCTCTCCTCCGACCGTTGGTATGAGCCGGAGGCCTGGCAGGGCGAGACCTTCCTGCTGCTCAACGCCACCGACAGCGCCGCAATCGACTGGGGTGCCCTGGGCAGGCATGTCGGCGCGCCGGTCCGCGAGGCGCAGTTTGGCGACCTGCATCTGTATGTGTTCAAGGAAAATCTGTCACACGCGCTCCCCAACTGGAGCAACGCGCTGACATCACCGATGCGCCTGTCCGCAGGGCCGGACAGCGCGAAGACCATCGGACGCTGGGTCCCTGCCGATGGCGCATTGCACAGCGGCGTTGGCGAATCCGGCTACCTGCAGTACGGCCCCTACCGGCCGTTGCGCCGCGGCAACTACCAGGTGACCTACGATATTCACGGCAGCGCCGCATCGCCCGGCCAGGTGGTTGCGGTGGTGGATGTGGCGGTGGCCGGTGGCACCGGCATTCTCGCCTCGGCAGACGTGCACGCGGGTGCGCCGGGGAACCCGACGCTTCAGTTCAGCCTGGACCACCCGGTCACGGATCTGGAACTGAGAGTGCTGGCCACGGGCAACGGCGAGCTGGCGTACAAGGGCCTTACGCTCTCAGCCCAGCGCGGGTGCGTGCACTGCGGAAGCGCCGCCCCCCGGAACGATCCACGGGGGGCTGGCGAAGCGGGCGTCAATGAGCCGCCGACAGCGTCACGCCCTGATAGGTGACCTCACCGGCACCGGTTGCGGCCACACGCATTTCCAGCGTGGCCACAGGCTTGTCCAGGCGGAACTCGATGATGTGCTGGGCACTGCCATCGCCGCGCACCTCCTTCGAGCCCAGGACCTGCGTGCCACCGGCGGCGACGACATCCACCAGGGCCACCACCTGCTGCGGCGCATCGGCCCGGCCGACGACATCGAAGGTGACACGGTACGTGCCACGGCCCAGCAACGTGTAAGGCCCGAACTGAAGGTAGCCGGTCTCGCCAGGGAAGGTTTTCAGCGACTGTGTCGAACCGACCCAGCGCCCGACGGTTTTCGATCCATCGGGGGCGGCATCGATCCGCAGCGGCTTGCGCAGCACCGCGCTCCACCCCGGAACATCCAGGGCGAGATTCTGCTTGAACACGATCACCCGCTTGTCACCGATGCGTGCCTCCCGGACCGGTTGCCCGGCGTAACGCGTGAGCGAGCCCCAGTTGAGCGAAGCCGCTTCCTGGTCGGTGAGCAGCAGGAAGGTTTCACCCTGCCAGGCCTCCGGCTCGTACCAGTGATCGGAGGAGAGGTGACGCATCGGCACCGGCAGGCCATCAAAGACCTCGACCTGGCGGATCTTGACGTCGCCGCCGCTCAGCACGGTGAGTGCGCCGGCGTTCCAGTAGGTGGCATACCCGTACTTCAGCCCCATCGCCTTCAATTCGGCGACCAGCGCATCACGCTGCGGATTCTGCCAGCCAGGATGGATCATCGATCCTGGATTGAAGCGCACCACGCTGTTGCTGGCCAGCAGCAGACTCAGGCCCACCATCAGCACGGCCCCCAGACGGGAGGCGTGCTGGAGCGGGGCACAGATCACCAGAAGCAGCGCCAGCGTGGTCGCCGGTGCCAGATACCGCGCAACGCTCACCGGATCGTTCATGTCCGCCACGGTGGTTGTGACGTGCAGGAACAGGAAGCAGGCCGCAAGGCCCGCCACCATGCCGCCCACGAAGCGCGCCTGTGCGCTGGCACTGCGGCAGAACGCGAGGACCGTGCGGCCCATCAACACCAGCAGGATGAGGGCAGCCAGCAGGCGCATCGCCGCGTAGATTCCCTGCGCGCTGATGACAGTGCCGCCTGCGGCCGGCAGACCGCCGAGCAGAGCGACAAGGCCATGGGCGGTGTGCACCAGGTTGCCGGCCATCGCATTGAAATCCAGCCAGTGTGCAGCACCTACCCCTGCATTGTTGTTGACCTGGGTCAACGTCCACACGCTCAAGCCGGCACCGATCACGAACCCAAGCACGGTAGCCACCACGACCGGCACGGATGCATGCGCGCGCGACCTCCACTCGCCTCCCCACCAGTACGCGGCAAGACCACAATAGAGGGGCAGCAGGTAGGTAGCCGCCGCACGCTGCGGATTGCTCCACGTGCACAGCAGGACCAGCACGAACAACAGCGCCCACCACACCGGACGTCGCCGCGGGACGGCCGCCATCGACTTCCACGTCAGCACCGCAAGCAGGCAGCTGAGGGTCAGCAGGATGCCGTAGGCCGCCTGGCCGAAGATGTCTTCCTCGATGCTCGCCGAAACTCCGCCGGCCAGCACGGCAAGTGCCAGCACGCGCTGCCAGGTGCTCCCACCCAGCAGACCACTGAACCACCACACACTGCCAAGTATCACGGCCGCCACGGCTACGCCGGCCAGCGCATAGAGCGTGTAACTGCCTTCCTGGAAGAACTGCAGCGGCCATACACCGAGCTGGGCGAACAGGATCATCAGATCCTTGTTGACGTAGTTCCAACCCGCCGGGAAGAACCGCCCCGTTTCGTGCATTTCCTGTGCAAGCAGCACCCGGACAGCCGAATCGGAGTGGAAAAAGCCCTTGTAGCTGACGAACAGGAACATGGCCAGCAGGACCAGATTCACGGCCAGCAGCGCCGCCGCGAGCAGGGTGCGGCGGCGCTCGTCGGCAAACAGCTGACCTGCCCGGACGAGCGCATCCAGCCACCCGGCCGGCCCCCCTGCGGTCAGCTTCAAGGCAGATCGGCTCACGGGGTGCTTCCGTACATCCAGGAGAGGGTGGTGGCGAAGTCGAAGGCCGGCATTCCGCCCACCCGGGCCAACACCTTGTCATTGGCCCCACGCAGCGATTTGACCTCGTTGCCACGCACGAAGGCCGGATTCACCCGGACCTCGATCGCATGGCCGGAAAGATCGGCGAGCTTGGCAATCACCTGCTGCAGTGACCACTCGACGCCGGAACAGATGTTGTACACCTCTCCGGCCGCGGGGGCGGCAAGCAGCCTTGCGTACAGCTCGGCGACAAGCCGCACATCGTAGAAATCACGCGAGACATCGATGTTGCCCAGTTCGATCACCGCATCACGGCGCTTGAAATGCGCGACGATCTTGGGGATCAGGAACCGTTCGGACTGACCGACCCCGGTGTAGTTGAACGGCCGGACCACGGTGATCGGCAACTGCTCTTTCCACAGGGATGCCATCGCCTCCATGGCCATCTTGCTGACGGCATAGTCGTTCTGCGGCGACAACGGCGCGTCCTCGCCGATGATCCCGCCCACGTTGCCATACACGTTGGCACTGCTGGCCAGCAGGACATGCGCCGGTCGTGTCGGCAACGCAGCCAGTGCCTCAAGCAGGTTGCGCGTACCGAGGATGTTGACGCGGTAGATCTCGTCGGCATCACCGTGGGCGACAAACGAGATCGCCGCCAGGTGGATGACGTACTCCGGCTGCAGCCTCTGAACGGCAGTACCCAGCCCTGCGCGATCGAGCAGGTCGACTGCGGCGTTGCCCGCAGCGCCGGTGCCTGCCGCCAGGGTCACCACCTCGCACCCGGCAGCCTGCAGGCGCTCGATCACATAGCGCCCGGTGAATCCGGACGCCCCCGTGACCAGGACCCGCTTGCCGGCGATCTCAGAAGGAGAAACCACGTTCGTTCCTCTTCAGATCGGCCTCGACCATCATCTGGCAAAGCTGTTCCAGCGAGGTCTGCGGCTTCCAGCCCAGCACGCGCGCGGCCTTTTCCGGGTTGCCGATCAGCAGATCGACTTCGGCCGGGCGGTGGAACTTGGCATTGATGCGCATCACGGTCTTGCCGGTCGCGGTATCGATGGCAACCTCATCGATATCCTTGCCCTTGAACTCCACGTCGATGCCGGCACCCTTGAATGCCATGCTGACGAAATCGCGCACGGTTTCGGTGCGGTTGGTGGCGAGCACGAAGGTATCGGGTTCGTCGGCCTGCAGCATGCGCCACATGCCTTCCACGTATTCCTTGGCGAAGCCCCAGTCACGCTTGGCGTCGAGATTGCCCAGTTCCAGCACATCCAGCTGGCCCAGCTTGATCTTGGCCACCGAGTCGGTGATCTTGCGGGTCACGAACTCACGGCCGCGCAGCGGGCTTTCGTGGTTGAACAGGATGCCGCTGGAACCAAAGATGTCGTAGCTCTCACGGTAGTTCACCGTGATCCAGTGTGCGTAAAGCTTGGCCACGCCGTACGGGCTGCGCGGGTAGAACGGGGTGTCTTCCACCTGCGGGACGGCCTGCACCTTGCCGAACATTTCCGAGGTCGACGCCTGATAGAAGCGGATCTTCGGGTTGACCAGGCGGATCGCCTCCAGCAGATTCAGCGCCCCCACGCCGGTGATCTGCGCGGTGGTGGTCGGCTGGTCGAAGCTGACGCCGACGAAGCTCTGCGCGGCCAAGTTGTAGATCTCATCCGGCTGGATCTTCTGCACCATCGCCAGCGAGGTGCCCAGATCGGTCAGGTCGTACTCGACCAGATGGAGGCGGGGGTGGTTGAGCACGCCCACTTCTTCCAGGCGCCAGAAATTGACCGAGCTGGTGCGACGGTAGGTGCCGTAGACCTCATAGCCCTTCTCAAGGAGCAGTTCGGTCAGATAAGCGCCGTCCTGCCCCGTGATACCCGTGATGATTGCCTTCTTCATGATCTGTCTTCTTCTTCAATGATTGATTCGGTTACGGCAGGTCTGTGCGTGCTGCACGCACTGCCCTGAACGGGAGCGAAGGTGTGTGCACGCACGGGGCGTTGATGACGCATGCCACCTGCTCAGAGTCGAGCGATCCAAGCAAGGTGCTTCAGCCAGGTATTGTGCCATGTGTCTTCACATTGCCACTCGACACCGCCATCACAGCATGCGGCTCTGCAGTACTGTCTCGCCGGCGGTGTGGCTGCCGCCCTCCTTCCTGGCCCAGTCATCCCAGAGCATCTCACGCACCCCTCGCCAGTGCAGCCGCTGGCGGGCCAGGGCATCGACTTCCCGGGCACCCGGCAGGGTCAGCATCAGGTCGCCGGGTGCAGCATCCACAGGCTCATCTGCCAGTAGATCCTCGGGACAGTCCAGCAACGCCAGCGTCGCCTTGCGGGCGTAACGATACACGCCATCCCCCGCGCAGCTCACAGGCTCGATCCTCCATCCCTGCGGAGGCGCAAGCAACAGCGCGCGCAGCTGCTGCAGCGCGGCTTCGTTGCCGGCTGCCCCAAGCGCATCCAGGTCCACCAGCGCCTGCGGCGCTGACTGCCCGGTCGGGAAGCTCCATGCCATGGCCTGGCCAAGCGCGGCTTCGTCAACCATCGCCCCCCCCTGCGCCAGATAGCGCCCCAGGGCCGGAACCAGTGCCTGCGACGACACCTCGGCGCGCGCCTGGAAGGCTTCAATGGCCTGGTAGTACGCTTCCGCGCAGCGACGTGGCAGATGCGTTTCCAATACGAATGCCCTGCCATCGGCCGCCAGCCGCTGTCGCAGCGACGCATCGCGGTAGAGCGCTGCCAGGGCTTCCTGCAGTGCGGCATCGTCGAACGCATCTGGCAGCTTGAGCACGGCATGGTCGGGCAGATCCGCCATGGAGCCGTTGGCGTTGACCACCGTGGCCAGCCCATGGTTCATCGCGTCCAGCACCGCTGCGGAAGTCTCTCCCCGCGAGAACGTCCGCAACTGCACCGCCACATCGCCCGCCAGCAGATAGCTCCGGAAATCCTCGCGCTCGGCGAAACCGGTGATGCGGATACGCTTACCCGCCGGACTGGCGTTGATGCGGCGCTGAAGATCCTGACCGTAGTCATTGGGATCTGCCTGGCCGACAAACACCAGATGGCAGCGTTCGTCCTTGGCCAAGGGCGAGGCCAACCACGCATCGACCAGGCGCGCGTTCTGCTTGGACGGGGCCATGAATCCAAAACTACAGACCACAAAGGCATCATCGGGCAGGCCCAGGGCCTGGCGTGCGATGCGTCGCTCGCCCGCACCGGGCACCGCCGGCGCGCGCATGAGCGGAACCTCACGCCAGCTGCTTGTATCCATGCCCGGGTAGTACTGCCGGGCCATCCGCCGGGACACCGCCGAATGCACGATCACGCCCTGGGCGGCCGACAGGACCGTGTAGTTGCACGGATGATCCTGCATGAGCTGCTCGTGCTGCCTCTGCACCTTGGCCGGCAGGGCGGCATAGCCATGCGAGCGGTACAACGCATCGGTCCAGGTGCCGGCCATCCCCAGCGCCAGTTCGCGGTAGGCGAACAGGCCGCTGAGGAAGAAATCGTGCAGCACGACCACACCGGGGATGCGATCGATCAGCTCGACCATGTGGGCGTGGTACATCGAATTGCCGAGGTGGTAGATGACCCGGTCATAGCCCGCACCGTGGGCCTGGAACCATGCCAGATCGCGGACCCGCGCCGTTCCCTCCACCGCAAGGTCGTCGATGCCGGGCTGGGCGAGGATGACATCGACCTCGTAGAAGCGCGCCAGCTCAGGCACCAGCTCCGCGCTGTAGTCAGCGATGCCGCTGCGTTCGGGCGGCATCGGCGAAACATACGCCAGGCGCGGCCGCACGGCGGCAGGCGGGCGATCGCAGCATGCCTCCATGGCCTGGATCGCCGTGATGGCGCTGGCATCCCAGGAGAACTTCAGTGCCTGCACCGGCGCATGCGCCAGCAGACGCTGGCGGAACGCCTCGTCGGTCAGACCCTGCGCCATTTTTTCCATGATGGCCCGGTCGTCATAAGGATCGAACAGGGCCTCCTCCAGGCCAATGACCTCCGGCAGGCTGGAGGTCGCCGCCCCGATCACGGGCGCACCACACTGCATCGCCTCCAGGGCGGGCAGGCCGAAGCCTTCATGCCAGGAAGGGAACACGAACAGGCGCGCCATGTTGTAGAGCGCCACCAGGTCTTCTTCCGGCACAAAGCCGGTGAGCACCACCTCATCCTCGCGCAGCCCACAGTCACGCATGAGCGTCGTCAACAGGCGTCGCGGCTCGTCATGCACTGAACAGACCACGGCCAGCTGATGGGCCGAGCGCACGCTCTTTGGCAGCAGCGCATACGCGCGGATCAAGCCTTCAATGTTCTTGCGATGGTCGATGCCGCCGGTATACATCACGAACGGGCGGGACAGCGAATACCTGTCGCGGATGGCGGCTGCATCGAAAGCGTCCGGGCTCAGGCGCTGGAAACCGTCATCGATGGCCGAGGAGATGTTGACCACACGCTCGCCATCAAATCCAAGGTGGTCCACGGCCTCCTGTGCAGCCGAGGCAGAAATGCCCAGCAGCAGATCGGCTCGCCGCATGTGCGCGATCTTGCCGTGGTACCAGCGCGCCATCACCGGATTGTCCAGGTAGCGCTTGCGGTAGATGAGCGGGATCAGATCGAACAGTGTCACCGCCGTCCGCATGGGGACCGTGCCCACGCCGATGCTGGTGATCGCAGGCTCTCCCAACCCTTCAAACAGGCTGGACACGTGCACGATGTCCGGCTTCAACGTCTGCAGGAAGGCTTCGCGCAGACGATCATCAATCCCATCGTCGCCGGTCAGTCCGCCTGTGCGCACCGGCCACCAGACATGGATGTGATCGGCCGGAAGCGTGTCACCGAACGCCTGGATGATCGGCGCGATGCTGTCCTCGAAACGGCCGTTCAGCACGACGTGTACGTCATGACGCCCCGCGTTGCGCACCATCGCCAGCGCCAGTGCCAGCGAATAGCGGCCGATGCCGCGGAAGCGGCTGCCCGACTGAGCCCCTTGAAGGTCGATTACGATACGCACTTAGGTTCTCGCTCCTGCCATTGCGTGGCGTACTCTCAGCAGCCCTTGTTTCGCCTGTGCCGAAGCATCGGCCGGCAGCGGTTCATCGAGCCGTTGCCGGAGCGCTGTGGAATCCACCGCGACGAAGGCCTGCGGAGCGGCCATGACCGCGACCGGCCTGCCCAGGGCCGCACCGTGCCAGGCACGCACGCGTGCGTCCAGCGCCGGCATCGAAGCCAGGACATTGCCTGCCGTGCGCCGCAGCCGGGGCGATCTGGATGCCCGGCGCAGCACGCCAAACACCACCCGCTTCACGGCCGGCTTCAGTGCATGCACACCGCGGCGCGCCAGCTTGACCGGCGCCCTGACGATGAGCCGCAGCACCCGCGACATCACCCGCATCGGTGCCGTAACAACCCAGGAAGTGCTGTTGTGGATGATCGTGAGTTCGCTGTGCAGCTTGGTCACCTGGGACAGCGCCAGGTCCCGCTCCTCGGCGATCTCCGAAATCGCTGCCGCCACGACCTCGTTTTCCCGGGCCTTGGCCTGCATGAGTTCTTCCTGCAGCCGGGTAGCATGGGCAACCGCCCAGGCCTGGTCGGCCAGCAGCGCCTTGTGTCGCTCGCTGGCTTCCAAACGCTGATGCAGCATCCGCAACTCAAACCCGGTGTTGAGCTGATGGGCCGCAGACAGCTCCTCCCTGATCCGGGACAGCTCGGCGGAGACCTGCGACAGGTCCTCCCCCACGCGCGCGGTCTGCGCGTGAGCGACCGCCGCTTCGTGCTTCAGCCTGGCCGCAAAGGTCGAGGTCGCCGTACCGGACAGCTCGAAACGGTCAAATACATTGGGCCCGACCTGGAACGCATCAGCCAGTTCCGGGTGCGCATGGCTGATGTAGAAGCGGTTGAGGCCATCGAAGTAGACGAAGCGGTAACCCTTCTCGACAACCAGGGCGTCCCACTCCTCGTAGTTCTGCTCCTGGCTCATCGGACGGGTGCTTTCGATCACCAGCACCCACGGCCGCAACGCGCCGTGCCAGCCCTGCAGCACCTGCTTCTCGGCGCCTTCGACATCGATCTTCAACCAATGCACGTCGCCTTCGACGATGGTCAGCACCTGGTCCAACGTGACCACCGGCACCACCACACGGGTGACCTCGCGACCGTCGCGCTCGTAACCCTCGGCCAGATCCTCACGTGAGGTACTGAGGCCCGTGCCGGACATGGCATACAGCGCGCCAATGCCCTCCTCCTGCCCCACCATCACCTGCATCACCACGTCGCCGGGACGTTCCTGGCGCAGTTGGTCGGCGTAGAACGGCATCGGTTCAACGTGTACGCCCTTCCAGCCCTGTTCGTGGAATGCACGGCTGACCGAGTCCTCGTAGGCGCTCTGCGCCCCCACATCGACATAGTTGCCGCGGCCCACATGGCCCAGCGCGCGCCACAGGATCACATCCTCGAAATTCTGGGCATAGGAAACGATACCGTCCTTCATGCGACACCTCCCTTGGCAGGTTCGACCGGGCTGGAACGGCGATCGATCTCGAAGCGGCCATCCAGCCAGGTCGTGCCGATGAACACGTCGCGGTCGACATTGATCACGTCGAACACCAGCAGGTTGTCGACCCACTCGTAGTTGTTTTCCAGGTGGTTGTCGCCGCTCACCAGCGCCGGCGAAACCGAGTAGGAACCCGGGCCCAGGGTGCAGGTGAACGGCAGCGAGAATACGACTTCCTCGCCCGCGGCCAGGCCCGACAGGATCTGCTGGGTGTGCCAGGTGTTCGTCCCCCAGACCACATGACCGAATTTGTCCCGGACCATGTAGCCCAGTACCAGCCGGTCCACGGGCACATGCACGCCGGCCACGAGCCGCAGCTCGACCTTCTGGCCGACAGTGGCGACCTTCAGTGGGTTGCCATCGGTATCCAGCAGCGCCAGCGAATTGCAGGTCACCTCGCGGGTGCCACTGCGCGTCTGCATCCAGCCATCGGTTTCCCGGTGCTGTTCGATGCTCAGCTCCTGGTTTTCCTTTTTCGCAACCAGGGCGTTGTAGTAGTCCACCACTTCATCGGGCGAGCCATCTTTCAGCACACGGCCGGCATCGAGCAGGATGACGCGATCGCACAAGGTCTTCACTTCGGACATGCCGTGGGACACGAACAGGATCGACGTGCCCTGCTCGCGGAATGCACGAATGCGGTCGAAGCTCTTGTGCTGGAAGTAGGAGTCACCCACCGACAACGCCTCATCGACAATGAGGATGTCCGGCTTGAACGCGGTTGCCACGCTGAATGCCACGCGCATCTGCATGCCGCTGGAATAGGTGCGCACAGGCTGGTCGAAGTAGTCGCCGATTTCAGCGAACGCTTCGATATCCGGCAAGGCCTCCATGATCTGGCTGGCCTCGAACCCCATCAGCCCCGCCGCGTGAATCGCGTTCTGGCGACCGGTCAGGTCAGGATTGAAGCCCATTCCCAGCTCGAGAATTGCAGCAATACGCCCACGACGCCCCACCTGGCCGACCGTGGGCCGCACCGTGCCCGTGACGATCTTCAGCAGGGTGCTCTTGCCAGCACCATTCTGCCCGATCAGACCCACGGCTTCGCCGGCGCCCACGTGCAGATCGATGTCCTGCAGCACCCAGGTTTCTTCTCTGGGGGTGGCAGGAACGCCGAACCAGGACGCCACGCGCTTCCACTCACTGCCCCAGTTCCGGTAGGACTTGCCAACACCGGAAAGTGTCAATTCACCACTCATAGTGCATCCACCATTTCAGGCGAGGCCCGACGGAAAACGACCATGGCCACCACCGCGGCCAGCAGAGTGAACACCGTCAGTACCGCCAGTTCACGCAGCATCGGGGGCTTGCCGAACACAAGCACGTTCTGGTAGCTGGCCACCAGCGGATAGAGGGGGTTGAGCTTGAAATAGTGCTGGACGCGCTCGGGCAGGATGTTGATGCTGTAGACCACCGGCGTCAGCCAGAACAGCGCCTGCAGGATCACCGGGACCACCTGGCCGATATCGCGCATGAACACATTGAGCGAACCCAGCAGCACACCCACCGACATGGACAGCAGCAGGGTGAGCACCATCAGGACAGGCAGCCACAACGCCTGTGCGTCCGGAAGATGTCCCAGCGCGGCAAAGACGCCGAAGATCGCCACCATGAGCAGTACGTTGGTCACCAGCATCTGCCCGGCCGCGATGAGTGGCAGGCACAGCCGTGGGAACGCCATCTTCTTCAGCAGATTGCCGTTGTCGATGAACAGGCCCGTGCATTTCTGCAGTGTTTCGGAGAACAGCGTCCAGCACAGCTGGCCGGCCATCAGGAAAATCGCATACGCATACTTGTTGTCGATGCCGGGAAGCTTGGCCGCCAGCACCTCGGACAGGATCAAGGCAAAGATCAGCACCTGCGCGAGCGGGTGGATGATCATCCACAATCCACCCAGCTTGCTTCGGATGAAGCGGGCCCGGAGATCGTTCTTGATGGAAGAGAGGATGAAGTGGCGGTATGCCCACACCGCGCGTAGTAATTCTTTCATGACACCCTTGATTGCGAGTACCGGTCGCCCGGCAGGGAATTGCGTTCGATCATGCTGGAGATCGCCTTGTTCATGCCCGCCGCACAGGCCTCCGGCGACAGGGTTCCAAGCACCTGCTCGCGCGCCCGTGCGCCAAGCGCCTGGGCCAATGCCGGCTGATCACGCAGCAGGCGCATGGCGCGAGCCGCCTGTGCAATGTCCGGCTCGGCCCAGCGTGCATCGAGATCGCCCACGTAGTCGCCCGGCTGGACCGGGATCAGATGCGAATCAATCAGCACGCTGTTGTCGGCCGACATGAAGTCCAGGTTTCCTGACCATGCCGTGGCGATGACGGGCTTGCCGATGGCCATGCATTCAGCCATGCCGAGCCCCAGGCCCTCGCTTCGATGCAGGGACACGAACGCATCGCAGCACCGCTGCAACGCAGCGACATGCGCCGGTGCGATCAGGTCATCGCGCACCAGTATCCGTGCATCTTCACCTGCGGCCCGCAGAAGCATCTGCAGCTGTTCGGGATGGCGGTGGCCATGACTGGTCTTGATCAGCAGCTGGACGGACGGGTCTTCAGCGGGAAACGCGGCACGGAACGCCTCGATGATCGCCAGCGGATGCTTGCGCTGCATCCATGAGTTGAAATCAAAACTGTAGAGGAACAGGAACCGGGAGGGATCGAGCCCGAAATCCTCACGCTGCAGGCCACTGGCCAACGGCAGACGCATGGGCACCGGCACGTGGAAAAGGGGCTTGTCGGTCGCGCGCGCGAATGCCTGCTGGATGAAGGCCGTTGCCACGACGATACCGTCGACCTTGGCGATCTGCGCCTGCCATTGCCCGGGGATGGTTTCCAGTTCCCAGAACCAGCTGGCCAGCAACGGCCTGCCCATCAGCCTGTCCGGCCCGATCGCGGCGAGGACCTGATCGAAGTCATCCGGATTCGTGCACAGCAGGTTGACCGCATGCGGTGCGCTGTCGTCATGGAAAGGAGCCAGCATGGGATCGGCACCATTGCCTGCCTGCCCCACATCCACCAGCGCCACCGGTATGCCCGAAACCAGCAGTGCCCGCGCGTACGCGCGGGCAACCTCGGCCAGGCCGAATTCTCCGGACAGATGGCCGAAGAGATTGATTCCGTTTCCGTCCGCAGGGGGAATCGGCAAGGCAGCGCCGGCCGTCGTCGGCACACCCGGGTCCGCCCATGCGGCGGTCCGTGGGAAGCGCAATGCGCCCACCACGCCGCCAGCCATCGCCGAGGACGCCTTTTCACGCCAGGCGCGCGGCAGCGGTCGATACAGCGCGCGGGCCAGTCGATGATTGCGCAGCCACGCCGACAACCTCAGCCAGCGATCACCCGGACGGATGTGCCCGGTCATCACGGGTATCGGCGCCCAGGCTGGCCTGCATGCAGGCTCACGACAGCGCCCGCTCCAGATCCACCTGCAGGTCACCCAGGTCTTCCACGCCCACGCTCAGGCGCACCAGCGCATCGCTGATGCCCAGCTGTTCGCGGCGTGCCACCGGAATCGAGGCGTGGGTCATCACCGCCGGGTGGTTGACCAGGCTTTCCACCCCGCCCAGCGACTCGGCCAGGGTGAACAGCTCGGTCTTCTCGCAGAAACGCTTGGCCGCCTCGAAACCGCCCTTCAGCACGATCGAGACGATGCCGCCGTAGCCGGCCATCTGCCGCCCGGCCAGTTCATGCTGCGGGTGCGAAGGCAGGCCCGGGTAGATCACCTTGTCCACCGCCGGGTGCTTTTCCAGCCACTGGGCCAGGGCCAGCGCATTGGCGCAATGCGCCTTCATGCGCAGCGGCAGGGTCTTCAGGCCACGCAGGGCCAGGAAGCTGTCGAACGGCCCCTGCACGCCCCCCACCGAGTTCTGCAGGAAGGCCATCTGCTCGGCCAGCTCGGCGCTGTCGCCGGCCACGACCATGCCGCCGACCATGTCCGAGTGGCCATTGAGGTACTTGGTGGCCGAATGCAGCACCAGGTCGGCGCCCAGCGCCAGCGGACGCTGCAGCATCGGCGAGGCGAAGGTGTTGTCGACCACCACGATCAGGCCATGGCGCTTGGCGATGGCGGCCACCGCAGCGATGTCCACGATCTTCAGCATCGGGTTGGTCGGGGTCTCGATCCAGACCATGCGGGTCTTCGGCGTGATGGCCGCTTCGAAGGCCGACAGGTCGGTCAGGTCGACGAAGCTGAAATCCAGCCCGGCGGTGCGGCGGCGCACGCGCTCGAACAGGCGGAAGCTGCCGCCGTAGATGTCGTCCATCGCCACCACGTGGCTGCCGGCGTCCAGCAGCTCGATCACGGTGGAGGTCGCCGCCATGCCCGAGGCGAAGGCAAACCCGCGCGTGCCACCTTCCAGCGAGGCCACGCAGCGCTCGTAGGCGAAGCGGGTCGGGTTGTGCGTACGCGAATACTCGAAGCCCTGGTGCTCGCCCGGGCTGGACTGCGCATAGGTCGAGGTGGCGTAGATCGGCGGCATCACCGCGCCGGTGCTCGGGTCGGGCGACTGGCCGCCATGGATGGCCAGCGTGGCCAGGGCCAGCGCGCGGTCGGGCGAAGAGGGGTTGGACATGTCGTTTCCTGAATGGCGCCGATGCACGGCGCCGTCAAAGGATCGGGAGTCTATCAGCGCAGCCTTAACGAGCTTTGACGCAAATAAACCGGAATTCAGCAGGGATCGGCAGCGATCTGCGGTTTACTGCACGCGACGGCGCAGATAGTTCAGCAGATCGATGCGGGTGATCAGGCCGAGGAACGTGCCGCCATCCATCACGATGGCCACCTGGCCACGGTCGAACACCGGCAGCAGGGCCTCGATCGGCGACTTCACGTCCAGCCGGTCCAGCTTGCTGACCATGGCGGTGGCCACCGGGTCGCGGAAGCGGGCTTCGTCACCATAGACATGCAGCAGCACGTCGCTTTCATCGACGATGCCGACCAGCTGGTCGCCGTCCATCACCGGCAGCTGCGACACGTCATACAGCTTCATGCGCTGGTAGGCGGTGGTCAGCAG
>PJUE01000500.1_pt1 | contig 23744 bp, 23 predicted proteins | sample 1512171 | NCBI WGS metagenome assembly PJUE01 (sample SAMN08177674, study PRJNA422409) | Feces metagenome, whole genome shotgun sequencing project. | isolation source: Chicken feces (3) enriched on wood chips: alkali lignin treatment | host: Gallus gallus | place: USA: Madison | collected 2015-01-15
CGTGCAGCGCGCCGATGCGCTGTCCGGTTCGCGCGGCAATTCCAACCTGCAGGCCAGCGTGGCCCAGGGCATCCAGTCGGCCGGCGAAAACGGCGGCGCGGCCGGCCTGGTCGGCGTCGGCATGGCCTCGGGCATGTTCGGTGCAGGCAGCCTGCAGCAGCCAACGGCACCGGCCGCCGATGATCCGGTGGCCAAGCTGAAGAAGGCCAAGGAGATGCTGGACCTGGGCCTGATCACCCAGAGCGATTACGACGCACTGAAGGCCAAGGCACTGGGCCTGTAACACGCAGGACGCGCAGACACCATGTCCGACCCCAGAAACGATCCACCGCCGCTGCCCCAGGCTGCTCCCGCTTCACCCCCGCCACTGCCGGCGGCGAAGCTGGATGGCCCGGGGTCACCGCAGGACGTCCCGCCCCTGCCCGGCAGCTTCCCGCTGGATACCAGCACGTTGCCGCAGGCCATCCGCGATGAAGTCGAAGCCCCCGATCCGCTGGCCATTGACACCTCGGCCAGCGAGCTGAAGGACGGGCTGAACCGCTGCCCGAAGTGCGGCGCCACCGATATCCGCCCCAGGCTCGGCACCGACATCCTGGTCTGCCAGTACTGCCGCCATGAATGGCATGGCGCGCGGGTGGAGGAGGAGTTCGGCCTGGGCGACGCGCTGGACCAGCTGCAGGGCACGGTGGTTGCCTCCGGTGCGCGCGACATCGATGCCGACGCGTCGGCGCTGATGACCTTCAAATGCACCGGCTGTGGCGCCGAGGTCACCGTCAATACCGAAAGCACCATGACCGCGCGCTGCCACTGGTGCCGCCACGTGTTCGGCGTCAACGAGCAGATCAGCAATGGCGCCGTGCCCGATGCGGTATTGCCCTTCCATATCAAGAAGGACGATGCGGTCGCACGCATCCGCCAGTTCGTCGACAAGCGGCGGATGTTCGCGCTGAAGGCCTTCAAGGACCAGTTCACCCCGGAAAACGTGGTGGGTGTGTACCTGCCCTACATGATCGTGGACAGCAATGTCAGCGCGGCCGTGGCCGGCAAGGGCGAGATCAAGACCCGCGAGTACACCCGCGGCACCGAGAAGAACAAGCAGACCTACTACGACGCCGACATCTACCAGGTCGAACGCCAGGTAGCGTTCACCGTCGATGACCTGCCGCTGGAGTCTTCAGCCGACCGCGGCAATCTGGACACGCGCACCAACACCAACAACATCATCAACACCATCCTGCCGTTCGATACCAAGAACGCGGTGAAGTGGAACGCGTCCTATCTGGCGGGCTTCACCTCCGAAAAGCGCAACCTGGATGTGGAAAAGCTGCGCCCGCGGCTGGAAGACCAGCTGCTGTCGATCGCCCGCGCGCAGGTGGAAGCCAGTGTGCGCCGTTACGACCGTGGCGTGCGCTGGGAACAGGAACAGCTGGAGGTGCACGGCAGCCGCTGGGTCTCGATGTACCTGCCGGTGTGGCTGTATTCCTACCACCAGCCCGGCGCCAATGGCGGCATGCTGCATTACATCGCGGTGAACGGCCGCACCGGTGAGACCATGGGCAGCGTGCCCGTGCAGCAGTGGAAGATGCTGCTGGCTGCACTGGCCACCGGTACGGTCATCGAAGGCCTCGCAATTGCATTCCTGGTGGCGACAACATGAGTGACGACAGTGGTCTCTGGTTGCTGGCGGCCGGCCCGGCCGGCGCAACAGCGCTTTACTGGGCGCTGTACCGCTATTACCGCAACACCGACAAATCGCATTCGTTCGAACATGAAACCGCGATTGACGCCAAGCCGGTCACCGGCTCGGACCGGCGTGTCGATTCAATCACCGGCACGCAGGAGCGGCGCGTTCGCGGCGACAACGTCTACGAATATCGCAAGCGCGTGATGCGGGTGAAACCCGACGGAAGTTGAGCCGGCACCACGCGGCCGTGACGCGCCCTTGATCTAGACTGGCGGCCCTTGATCTGCCTGTCACGGTCCGTGGCAGCCGATCGCCTGCCGTTCGAGATCGTTCGTGAACCAGCCTTCCGCTTCCCTGCCGCAGACCGCGCATGCCACCGAAAGCGTGAACATGGCCCTGGCCGCGGGTGCCATCGTCGGCACTTGGTTCTGGGATGTTCCGCGCGACCAGCTGACCGTCGACGAAGCATTGGCACGGGCGTTCGGCCTGGACCCGGCGCTGGCGCAGCGACGGCTGCAGCTGCATGACGTACTGGGCGCAGTTCATCCCGACGACCTGCCCGGCCTGATGGCGGCCATTGAACACGCCGTGCAGCACGGCGGCCGCTTTGCCCACCAGTACCGCACGCGCGACACCGATGGCGGGTACCACTGGCTGGAAAGCATCGGCCGCGTCGACCTGGACGAACACGGCAAGGCCAAGGGCTTTCCGGGCGTGCTCATCGACATCAGCGAGCGACTGCGCATCCAGGCCGAGCGCGACCAGGCGCAGGCCCTGCTGCGTTCGTTCGTTGAAGCCGCACCCGGCGTGATGTACGCCAAGGATCGCCAAGGGCGGCTGTTGATCGGCAACAGCGGCGCCTCCGAGCTGATCGGCCGCCCGCCCGCCGACTATGTCGGGCGCACCGATGCCGAACTGCTGGCCGATCCCGCACAGGCGGCTGCGGTCATGGCCACCGACGAGCGGATCATGGCCAGCGGCAAGGGCGAACAGCTGGAGGAAGAGATCAGTTTCGCCGATGGACGTCGCGCCTGGTGGCTGTCCACCAAGGCACCCTTGCGCAACGGTGACGGCGAAGTCATCGGCCTGGTGGGTACCTCGCTGGACATCACCGACCGCAAATCGGCCGAAGCCGAACGGCTCGACATCGAGGAGCGCTACCGGCTGGCTGCGCAGGCCACCAACGATGCCGTCTGGGACTGGCGCATGTCCGACGGCCATGTGGTCTGGAACGAGGCGCTGTGCAGCCTGTTCGGCCACCCGGTGATGGAGAGCAGCGCGCAGTGGTGGCTGGACCATATACATCCCGATGATCGTGACCGCATCGACCTCGACATCCACGCGGTCATCGACGGCGATGGCACCGCGTGGATCTCTGAGTACCGCTTCCGCCGGGCCGATGGCAGCTACGCAGACGTACTCGACCGTGGCGCGGTGCTGCGCGACGCCGATGGGCGCCCGCTGCGCATGATCGGGGCCATGCTCGACCTGTCCGGACGCAAGGCCGCCGAAGCCGCCCTGGCCGAGGGTGAGGAGCGCCTGCGCCTGGCGACCGAGGCCGGCGGGCTGGGTTTCTGGGATCTGGACATGCTGCAGGACACCCTGATCTGGCCGCCACGGACCAAGGCCATGTTCGGTATTTCCGCCAGCGCCGGGGTCAGCCTGGATGATTTCCGCAACGGCCTGCACCCCGATGACCGCCAGGCCACCCTGGCCAGCCTGGCTGCAACGGCCGATCCGCAGCTGCGCGCGAACTACGATGTGGAGTACCGCACGGTTGGCAAGGAAGATGGCATCGTGCGCTGGGTCGCGGCCAAAGGCCGCGGCATTTTCGAGGGCGGTCGCTGCGTGCGCATGCTCGGCGTGGCCATCGACATCACCGCACGCAAGGCCGCGGACGAACGCCTGCGGGAACTGAACGAACAGCTGGAAGCACGCGTGCGCGCTGAAGTGGCCGAACGCCTGCGGGTGGAGGATGCGCTGCGGCAGAGCCGCAAGATGGAGGCCGTGGGCCAGCTCAGTGGCGGCATCGCGCACGACTTCAACAACATGCTGGCCACGGTGATCGGTCCGCTGGACCTGCTGGCCCTGCGCATCGGCGACAGTGACGCACGCGCCGTGCGCTACATCGAAATGGCCCTGGATGGTGCCCAGCGCGCCGCCCAGCTGACCCAGCGGCTGCTGGCCTTCTCGCGCCAGCAACCGCTGCAGCCGGTGGCACTGGACGTCAACCATCTGGTTGCAGGCATGACCGACCTGCTGGTGCATTCGCTCGGCAGCAGCGTGATCCTGCAGACCGAGCTGGGCGGCGGCCAGTGGTGGACGCACGCCGATGCCAGCCAGCTGGAAAACGTGATTCTCAACCTGGCGGTAAACGCGCGCGATGCAATGCCTGGCGGTGGGCGGCTGAACCTGCAGACCAGCAACTGCCACGTCGACCTGGCCAATGCCCTTGAACACGACGGCGTTCCTGCCGGTGACTACGTCCGCATCACGGTGGCCGACACGGGCAGCGGGATGCCGCCGGAGGTGATGGCGCGCGCCTTCGATCCGTTCTTCACCACCAAACCGGTCGGCCAGGGCACCGGCCTGGGCCTGTCGCAGGTCTACGGCTTCGTGCAGCAGACCAGCGGCCATGTGCGCCTGCACTCGCTGCCCGGCGAAGGTACGACCGTGGCCATCTACCTGCCACGCCTGCTGGCCGAAGCGGACGCATTGCCCGCCACGCCCGCCGCGCCCGCTCCCCTGGCCGGGGGCGGCGCGGAGCAGATCCTGGTGGTGGACGATGATGCGGCGGTTCGCGCCTTCTCGGTGGATGCGTTGACCGAACTGGGCTACCAGGTGCTGTCGGCCGACGGCGCCGCCAGCGCCCTGCCGCTGCTGCAGGCCCATCCGGGCATCACCCTGCTGTTCACCGACGTGGTGATGCCGGGAATGAATGGCCGCCAGCTGGCCGATGAGGCACGGGCGCGCCACCCGCAGCTGAAGGTTCTGTTTGCCACCGGTAACAGCCGTAATGCCCTGGTCGACGACGGCGTGCTCGACGCGCACGTGCAGCTGATCGGCAAGCCGTTCACCATCGGCGAACTGGCCACACGGGTACGCGCGGTGCTGGCCGGCAGCAGCTGAGACCCGCTTGCGCCAGGCCAGGCGCAGCGGCCGCCTGTACACAGATTCCTCACACCGGGCCGCCAGCCCGGCGCTATCCTGCAGCCGCGCGGCAGGCTGCCGCCGCTCGGATCAACGGTTCGCGCAGTCCCAGACGAGGATCCCGGAATGGCCATACGCTTCCCGCATGCAGGGCTGCTGGCACTGTGCAGCCTTGCCCTGTCCGCCACGGCCGGGGCGCAGGACGCCTCTTTCGGCGCTGGCCAGTCCACCACCACGCAGTCGTCCAACCGCTCACAGACCAGCGAAACCACCCGATCAACCACCGGCAGTGGCCAGGACGATTCGGACTTCGCCAACATGGGCGCGGTGACCACCGAAACCACGACCACCGGCAGCGCGCATTCGGAGTCGCGCAGCCACAGCAGCGACGCCGAAGTGGACATCCGCTACCACGACGACAGCGACGATGACTGGCACAGCGGCCGCCACCACGAGCGCGGATCGGTACGTGACAGCGACCTGCCTGGTGACTGGACGCTGGGCCAGGAAAACGGCAGCAGCTGCACCATCACCCTGAAGGACAGCCAGTGGTTTGGCGGCTACGGCGCCTGGGTGCCGGCGGGGTGCCCGGATGGCTTCTTCGCCGTCAACCGCTGGCTGCTGTCGGGAAACGAGCTGCTGCTGACCGATACCAACAACCAGGTCATCGGGCGCTTCCGACAGGGCGGTGGCGGGCGCTGGTCAGGCCGACGCGAGTCGGATGGCAGCCGCATCTACCTCAATCCCAGGTAGCACCGGGCGAGCCGTAGACACGCTGCGGACACCCGGCATCGCACCATCAGCGCTCGCCTCCATCGATACCGCACATGGCCGCTCCCACAGGCTCCCGCCTGGTCGTCTACGCAGCGCTGCTCGGCAACCTCGCCATCGCCATCGCCAAATTCATTGCTGCCGGCATCTCCGGCAGCTCGGCCATGCTCAGTGAAGGCGTGCACTCGCTGGTCGATACGCTCAACGAGGTCCTGCTGCTGTACGGCCTGCACCGCTCGGAGAAGCAGCCCGATACGCTGCACCCCTTCGGTTACGGGCGTGAGCTGTATTTCTGGAGCTTCATCGTCGCCCTGCTGGTATTCGCTGCCGGTGCGGGCGTCTCGGCCTACGAGGGCGTCCAGCACATCCGCCATCCGCAACCGGCCAGCAACCATGCGCTCAGTTACACCGTACTGGGAGTGTCCATGCTGTTCGAGGGGACCTCGTGGTACATCGCCCTGCGCGAGTTCCGCCGCAGCAAGGGACGAATGGGCTACTTCGAAGCCTTCCGGCGCAGCAAGGATCCTTCCACCTTCACCGTGCTGCTGGAAGACAGTGCGGCACTGCTCGGCCTGGGTTTCGCCTTCGCCGGCCTGCTGGCCGCCCAGCTGCTGGACATGCCGGTCCTGGACGGGGTGGCTTCGCTGTGCATCGCCGCCGTTCTCGCCGTCACCGCCTTCCTGCTGGCGCGGGAAACCAAGGGCCTGCTGGTGGGCGAGCCGGCGCACCCGGCGGTGGCGCAGCGGATCATGGCCGTGGCGGTTACCGATCCTGACCTGCGGCGTGCCAATGGCGTGACCACCCTGCAGATGGGCCCGGAACAAGTGGTGGCCATGCTCAGCGCGGAATTCGAGGACGACCGCCGCACGCCGCAGATTGAAGCCTGCATCACCCGTATCGAGACCGCGGTCAAGAAAGAATTTCCCGAACTGGTGGCCCTGTTCGTCAAGCCACAGACTCCGGAAGTCTTCGCAGCGCGGCAGGCGGCACTGAAGCGCAACAGCTGAGCCGCGCGATCAGGCATCACGGCAGCATCACGAAAAAACGCATCGCGCTAACAATTGCCACTCTAGCGTAGGCCTCGCCCCGCCCTTCCCCGAAGAAGCCAGCGCGCACACCATGGATGAAGCTTTCCGACTCTGCGAGATCGACCGCCTGGGCGTGCTCGACACGCCCTCTGAGCCCGTCTTCGATGCCATCGTGGCCGCCGCCCGGGCAGCGACTGGCATGCCGATGGGGTTGATTTCCATCGTTGCCGAACACCGGCAATGGTTCAAAGCCAACATCGGCCTGCCCGGAACCAGCGAAACGCCACGCGACATCTCGTTCTGCACCCACGCCATCGAGCAGGATGCGCTGATGGAGATCCCCGACGCGCGCCAGGACCCGCTGTTCGCTGGCAACCCGCTGGTCACCTCCGGGCCGCGCATCCGCCATTACGCCGGCATTCCGCTGGGCACAGCGCACGGTGCCCGCATCGGCACCCTGTGCCTGCTGGACACCCTGCCGGGCGTACTCTCGCCCTCCCAGCGCGAACTGATGGTGCATCTGGGGCGGGTAACCACCCAGGCGCTGGAACAGCGCGCGGCGCTGCTGCACAAGGTTGAACAGGCCCAGCGCCTGCACAGCGAACTCAAGCGCAGCGAGGATTTCCTCGAGCGCACCAATACCGCAGCCAAGGTTGGTGGCTGGGAGCTGGACCTGACCAGCAACGAGGTCCGCTGGACCCGCGAGACCAAGCAGATCCACGGCGTGCGCTCCAGCTACCAGCCCACCCTGGACAGTGCGCTGTCGTTCTACCGCGAGGACAGCCGGGCGATCATCCAGGCTTCGGTGCAGCGTGGCATCGACGCCGGCACTCCATGGGAGGTGCAGTTGCCGATGACCACCGCCGATGGCCGCGCGATCTGGACCCGGGTGGTCGGCAGCCGCCAGCAGGTGGAAGGCCGGCCGCGCCTGGTGGGGGCCATCCAGGACATCACCGAGGAACGCGCGGTGCTGGACGCGCTGGAGGCCAGTGAAGTGCGTTACCGGCGGCTGTTCCACTACAGCCTGGGGCTGATCTGTACGCACACCCTGGACGGCACGCTCACCTCGGTGAACCCGGCGGCCGTGCAGTCGTTGGGCTATCCCGAAAGCCAGATGGTCGGGCGCAGCCTCTGCGACCTGATGCCGCCCGAGCGGCGCGAGGCATTCAATGCCTATCTGTCGCGGATCGAGGTCAACCACACCGATGCCGGCGTCATCGAACTGATTGCCGCCGATGGTGGCCGCCGCTACTGGGCGTATCACAACGTGCTGGACAGCGAAGCGCATCCGCCCTTCGTGCTGGGCCATGCGCAGGATGTGACGGCCCTGCGCCAACAGGAGGAGCGCCTGCGCGAACTGTCACAACGCGACCCGCTCACGCTCTGCCACAACCGGCGCTACCTGCACCGGCTGGAGCAGCTCGATACCGAATCCTGGGCCTGCGTGGTGTTCGACCTCGACCACTTCAAGCAGGTCAACGATACCCAGGGGCATCGCCGCGGCGACACCATCCTCGTCGAATTCGCTGCTTTCCTGCGCTCTCCGCTGGGAGCAGGTGAAAGCGAAGTGAGGCTGGGCGGCGATGAGTTCATGGTCGTGCTGATCCAGCCGGCAGAGGCGCGGCTGCAGGCGCTGCTCGACTGGTACCAGGGCAACGCGGCGCTTGCCCCGATCGCATTCTCGATGGGCGCGGCGGCCCACGCGCGCGGCGAGGCGGTGGCCGACACCATCCATCGTGCCGACAGCGACCTGTATGGCGCCCGCGATCGCGTGCGGCGTGGCCGCCGCGCTGGCGGGCACGCCAAGGCTGCGCCATCGACGTCCACACCGGATTGAGCCTTCCATCACGTCCTGCAGCCGCTGCGGCAGGCACGCTGTCCGCACGTTCCACGGAGACAATGGCATGCCCAATACCGGTCGCTTTTTCGTCCTGGCCCTGGATGCAGACAGGGATCCGGCAGGGGCCATCGTGCAGATCCGGTCCATGGCGCTGCGCTGCGAGGCGTGTGGTGAGGTCACCCGCGCCGCGGACGCGCAGATCGCCCATCTGGAAGGGGGCACCATTCTCGCCTGTGTCCACTGCGGGGCCACCCAGGCCGTGGCCAATGCACGCTTGGAGGAATGCGATAACGTAATGGCCGTTACCTCCACCACCGCCTCGCTCGCCACCTCCCCGCCCACACCTGGCGGGCGCGGGCGTGGCTGACGTCCTGCGCCTGTCCAGCCTCAGACCGACCGTTGGCCCTGCAGGAAATCGCCCAGGCGCTGCAGTTCATCGTCCAGTGCATTGACGAACGCGACCTCTTCCGGTGCCCTGCCGCGAATATAGCCGAAACTGGGCTGCAGCACGCCGTCACGACAGCTGACATTGGCCCAGCCAAGGACGTCGCCGCGCCACATCAACGGCAGCGCGTAGTACCCGAACCGACGCTTGGCAGCCGGCGTGTACGCCTCGAACTTGTAGGCCCAGCCCCAGAGCAGCTCGAACCGGCGGCGGTCCCAGACCACAGGATCGAAAGGCGCCAGCAGGCGCACCTGATCATCGACCTGGAAGCGCCGCGAACCAGGATTCTCGCCCGCCGGCCAGTACCACGTCGTGCCCTCAATGCTGGCACTGGCCAGCGTCTGCCGTGCCCCCTGCAAGGCACGCTGCAGGGCCACACGCAGGTGCGGCGCGCCATAGCCCAGCAAGCGGACCAGATAGGTCAGGCTGGCGGCGGGCAGCGGTGCGTACTTGCGCACCACCAGGTCGATCAAGGCTGCGGCGCGCTCGGCCTCTGCGGCGGCGCCACCGGCAACGGTCGGGTGGGACGCCACGCTGTAGATGCGGGTACCGCTGTCACGACGCTGCACCCGCAGCATGCCGCGATAGTGCATCCCATCCAACAGGTGGGTGCTGGCATTGCTGGTGCCGCCCCAGTAGTTGGTCACACGGCCATGGGCGAATGCCTGGTCGACCTCGCGCGGATGCACGCTGCCGCGCGCCTGCACGAATGCCAGCACCTCGGCAGCCCTGCGCCGGGTCGCTGCGTCCCATGCCCGGGATGACACCCGCGGGTGCATCAACGCCAGGTGCTCGCGTGGCAGGAAACCATAGTTGACCAGGCAGTCTTCTTCCACCGGCAGACGTGCATAACGCCGCTCCAGATCACCGGCCCTGTAGCCCTTCACCCGATGCCGCAGGGTCAGATCCTGGGCGCGGGCCGGCGCCCGGATTGGATCGGCCTGCACGAAGCCCAAGCGGCGGATCGCCGCCAACAGGGTGGTCGGCGTGAACAGCGTACGCGCCACCGCGTAGCGGCGCAGGTCATCCAGGGTAGGCATGGCCTGCATTGTAGAGTCGAGCCTGCCCGGCTGCCTCACTCGCCCATCCACCCGCCGTACCCCCGCCAAGACGTCCGGGTGCAGGCCCCGCTATGCTGTGCGTACCTGCCTGTGAGACAGACCATGCGCACGCTCTACCCACCGATCATGCCGTACCGGGAACATACGATCGCGGTGGACGCCCTGCACACGCTGCATGTCGAGGAATGTGGCAATCCCGAAGGCATTCCCGCGGTGTTCCTGCATGGCGGCCCGGGTGCAGGCGTCTCGCCCGTCCATCGTCGCTTCTTCGATCCATCGCGCTACCGCATCGTGCTGATCGACCAGCGCGGGTGTGGCCGCTCCACGCCATTCGGCGAACTGCGCGACAACACCACCGTCCATCTGGTGGAGGACATTGAAAAGGTCCGCGCCCACCTGGGCATCGAACGCTGGCTGGTGTTCGGCGGCTCCTGGGGCTCCACCCTGGCATTGGCCTACGCACAGGCCCATCCGCATCGCGCGACCGGGCTGATCGTGCGTGGCGTCTACCTGGGCCGGGCCGAGGAGAACGCATGGTTCAACCAGGCCCAAGGCGGCGCCCGCTGGATTTTCCCCGAGCGCTGGGCGCGCTACGAGGCCCATATTCCCGAAGACGAGCGTGGCGACCTGATCGCCGCCTACTGGAAGCGGCTGGACAGCGCCGATCAGCCCACCCGGATTGCCGCCGCACTGGCCTGGCTCGGCTGGGAAGACAACGCCGCCACCCTGGTTCACGAGGTGGATGCGATCTCCGAGGCCGACCCGCTGGACACGCTGGCCAAGGCGCGTATCGAAGCACACTACTTCCGCCACAATGCCTTCCTCGAGCATGCCCAGCTGCTGCGCGACATCGACCGCATCCGTCATCTGCCCGGCGTGATCGTGCAGGGGCGCTACGACATCATCTGCCCGGCGCGCAGCGCCTGGGACCTGTCCTGCGCCTGGCCGGAAGCCCGGCTGGAGATGGTCCTGTCCGGACACAGCGCCACCGAGCCCGCCACCACCGATGCGCTGGTCCGCGCCACCGACGCCTTCGCCGACCGATCCGCGGATTGGTAGATCCACGCCACGCGTGGATGGCGTTCGCCACGCATCACGCACGACACCTATACCAACGTATAGCCGCGCTTACCCACGGGCATCTAGGCCCGCTGCATCCACGTGCGGACAATAGCGCCACCGGCCCACACAGGCCCCTGCCCCCGGAGACGCTGATGGACCCCGACCCTGCCGAGCGCACCGCGCCCTGCCCTGCAGCCCCCTGTTCCCTGACGGCGCCTGCCGCTGGTCCCTGTCCGCACGCGTGATGAGGGCCCCGGGCGTCGCCTGCCCGGAGAATCCCCATGCATTACAAGATCCTCTACATCAGCCTGCGCCGTCTGATCGGTGAGCGCGATGGCGCCGGCCTGCGCAGCCGCCTGCTGCAGCACGGCCCGGTCATGTTCGCCCGCTCGCTTGCGCTGGGTTCACCACGCGTCGTTGCCGATGCACTGTCACTGCTGACGATCAGCGAGCGCATGAACGTGCTGCGCCACCTGCCCCCTTCCCTGCGCAATGCCATGAAGCCGCTGTGCATCGGCGGCAGCCAGCGCCTGCATCTGCAGCCCTGGTCACCGTCGGTGCCGCCCCTGCGCCGCGCCTGAACCACGCCACTTTCCGACCCGGCCCGCGCCGGGTCGACATTCCGAGGACATCCCATGAGCCTGCTCAACGCCTGGTTCAACGCCTTCCTGCGCAGCCGACGCGCGGGCAGCCTGTTCCGCCGCCGCGCCCTGCCCGAAGCCGGCTTCGGCCGCGGCGCCGCTCAGGCCGCGCCGGCCGCGCTGACCGATGGCCTGCTTACCCTGGCCCGCCTCGACGACGCCCGCCTGCTGGCCGCACTGGACTCGCACGGCGATGGCCTCAGCACGCAGGAGGCCAGCGAGCGCCTGGCCCGCCTAGGCCCCAATGAAGTCGACCACGAAAAGCCGCTGCCCTGGTGGCGCCACCTGTGGCAGTGCTATCGCAACCCGTTCAACCTGTTGCTGAGCGTGCTGGCCGCCGTGTCCTGGCTGACCGAGGACGCCAAGGCCACGGTGGTGATCGGCGCGATGGTGCTGCTGTCCACCCTCATCCGCTTCGTCCAGGAGGGGCGTTCCAACCGTGCAGCCGAGCGGCTGAAGGCCCTGGTCGGCAACACCTCGCGTGTGCTGCGCCGTAGCGCCGGGACCGAGGCGGCGGACGTGGCGGGCCAGTACTTCGGCGCACATCTGCACAGCCGCCGCCCCGCCCGCCTGCTCGACCTTCCCATCCGCGAACTGGTGCCGGGCGATCACATCGTGCTCTCGGCCGGTGACATGATCCCGGCCGACTGCCGTGTGCTGAGCGCCAAGGATCTGTTCGTCGCCCAGGCCGCGATGACCGGTGAATCACTGCCGGTGGAAAAATTCGCCAGCCCCGGCAACGCTGACGCCGGCCTGATGGAGCAGGCCAACCTGCTGTTCATGGGCACGAACGTGGTCTCCGGCACGGCCACGGCCGTGGTGCTGGCCACCGGCAACCACACCTACTTCGGTACCCTCGCCCAGCGCAGCACCGCCAGCGAACGCGCCCCCACCGCCTTCCAGGCCGGGGTCAACAGTGTCAGCTGGCTGCTGATCCGCTTCGCCCTGGTGATGGTGCCGTTCGTGCTGCTCATCAACGGCTGGACCAAGGGCGACTGGACCGAGGCCTTCCTGTTCGCGCTGTCGGTGGCGGTAGGCCTGACCCCGGAAATGCTGCCGATGATCGTCACCTCCACGCTGGCCAAGGGGGCGGTGCTGTTGTCGCGGCAGCGGGTGATCGTCAAGCGCCTGGATGCCATCCAGAACTTCGGCGCGATGGAGGTCCTGTGCACCGACAAGACCGGCACCCTCACCCAGGACCGGATCGCACTGGAGCGCCATACCGATGTGTTCGGCCACGACTCGGAGGACGTGCTGAAGTTTGCCTATCTCAACAGCCATTTCCAGACCGGCCTGATCAACCTGCTCGACCGTGCCGTACTCGAGCACGTGGAGCTGCAGAGTTCGCTGCGTCTGTCGCAGGACTACCGCAAGGTCGATGAGATTCCGTTCGACTTCCAGCGCCGCCGCATGTCGGTGGTGGTCGCCGAGCGTGAGGACCACCACGAACTGATCTGCAAGGGTGCGGTGGAAGAGATGCTGGCCGTATGCAGCACCGTGCGCGAGGGCGACATCGACCAGCCACTGGACGCGGTGCGGCTGGCGCGGGTGCGGCAGACCACCGAGGAACTCAACGAACAGGGCCTGCGCGTGGTGGCCGTGGCGATGAAGGAGACCGCGGCCAGCCAGTCGGTCTATTCGCAGGCCGACGAGCGCTGCCTGACCCTGGTCGGCTACGTCGCCTTCCTCGACCCGCCGAAGGAGTCGGCCGCGCAGGCGCTGCAGGCACTGGCCGCGCATGGTGTGGAGGTGAAGGTCTTCACCGGCGACAACGAGCTGGTCACCGCACGCGTGTGCGCCCAGGTCGGGCTGGACGTCGACGCGATCGTGACCGGCCCGCAGACCGAATGCATGGACGATGCGGCCCTGTCGCAGGCCTTGCAGCGGCACCGCGTGTTCGCCCGCCTTACGCCGCTGCACAAGGAACGCCTGGTCCGCAGCCTGCGCGCGCAGGGCAAAGTGGTCGGCTTCCTGGGCGATGGCATCAACGACGCGCCGGCCCTGCGCGCGGCCGACATCGGCATCAGCGTGGACAGCGCGGTGGACATCGCCAAGGAGGCGGCCGACATCATCCTGCTGGAAAAGAGCCTGATGGTGCTGGAGGACGGCGTGGTACAGGGGCGGCGCACGTTCTGCAACATGCTCAAGTACATCCGCATGACCGCCAGCTCCAACTTCGGCAACGTGTTCTCAGTGCTGGTGGCCTCGGCCTTCCTGCCCTTCCTGCCGATGCTGCCGCTGCAGCTGCTGGTGCAGAACCTGTTGTACGACATCTCGCAGATCGCCATTCCGTTCGACAACGTGGATGAGGAACTGGTGCGCCAGCCGTTGAAGTGGAACCCGGCCGACATCGGTCGCTTCATGGTGTTCTTCGGGCCGATCAGCTCGATCTTCGACCTGTGCTGCTTCGCCCTGATGTGGCATGTCTTCGACGCGCGCACGGCGGCTGACCAGAGCCTGTTCCAGTCCGGCTGGTTCGTGGTCGGCCTGCTCACCCAGACCCTGATCGTGCATATGATCCGCACCCCCAAGGTGCCGTTCCTGCAGAGCATCGCCGCGCCGGCGCTGCTGCTGATGACCGCGGCGATCATGGCCATCGGCGTGCTGCTGCCAATGAGCCCGCTGGCCGGCTACTTCAAGCTGCAGGCACTGCCGCTGGGCTACTGGCCATTCCTGGTGGCGATCCTGTTCGGCTACGCGGTGCTGACCACGGCGATGAAGCGGCTCTACATCCGCCGCTACGGGTGGCAGTGATGCTGGGCCTGCAGCTGAACCTGCCTCCGTTCGACGCCGGCGCCACGCTGGGCTCACTGCTGAGCCTGAGCGTAGCCTTCGTGCTCGGCGCGGCGATCGGGCTGGAGCGGCAGCTGCGCCAGCGTACCGCCGGGCTGCGCACCAACACGCTGGTTGCAGTGGGAGCGGCGGTGTTCGTCGATCTGGCGGTCCGCTTCCACGACCTGTACGGCGGCCCGCCCTCGCCATTGCATGTGGTGGCCTATGTGATTTCCGGCGTCGGCTTCCTCGGCGCCGGGGCCATCATGAAGGATGGCGCGCAGGTATCTGGCCTGAATACCGCCGCTACCCTGTGGGGCTCTGCAGCCGTCGGCGCCTGCGCCGGCATCAAGCTCCTGCCGGAGGCATTCATGGCTGCCCTGTTCGTGCTGGCCGCCAACACCCTGCTGCGGCCGGTGGTCAACCGTATCCAGCGGCAACCGCTGGCCGAGGGCTTCAGCGAGGCAACCTATGCGATCAACGTGGTCTGCCAGCGCGAGCAGCAGGCCGAGGTGCTGGACCGGCTGTTGCTGCTGCTCGAGCAGGCGCAGTACCCGGTGCGGGCGGTGGACCAGCGGCCATTCGGCGAGCGCGATGTGGAAATTGAAGCGGTGCTGTATGCCACCTGCGTCGACGCGGCGGAACTGGATGCGGTGCTGGCCAACCTCGCCGCGACGCCGGGTGTGCTGCAGGGGTTCTGGAACGCCAGCCTCGAAGAGTGACCCATCCCCGGTAGCGCCGGCCGATGGCCGGCATTGCCCACCAAGGTGGGCATCTAGCAGAACCGCTCCACCACGGTGGGCATCTCCCGGCACCGCCGCTTATCATCCCCCCACCACCCGCCAGGGAGCTGTTCCCGATGCCCTCGCTGTCGCCCCGCCGCCCGCTGGCGCTGCTCGCCCTGATCGTGGTGGTGACGGCGATCTTCCTGCTCGACACGCTGACCGATTACGCCGTGGCCGCAGCGTGCTTCTACGCGGCCGTCATCCTCGCCGCCTCGCGGCTGCTGCCGCCGCGCGGGCTGCTGCTGCTGGCCGCGGCGTGCATCGCACTCACCGGGCTGAGCTTTTTCCTCACCCGGTTCGGCACCTATCGCATCGGCCTGGTCAACTCGGCCATCGGCATGCTGGTCATCGGCATCACCACCTGGCTGGTGCTGAAGATGGAGGCCGCCAAGGCCGCGGTGCAGGAAGCCCAGGCCCGCCTGCTGCGCGTCGCACGGGCCTCGACCGTAGGTGAGCTGACCACTTCCATCGCCCATGAGGTGAACCAGCCATTGGCCGCCATCGCCAGCAGCGCCGAGGCCGGCCAGCGCTGGTTGGCGCAATCGCCCCCGAATGTCGACAGGGCGTTGCAGGCCATCGCCCGGATCCTGTCCGATGCGCACCGCGCCAGTGACGTGATTGCCCGCATCCGTGGACTGACCCAGGGCGCCGCACCGGAGCGCCGCGTCTTCGATCTGAACCAGGCCGTGCAGGACATGCTCGCCCTGTCGCGCAGCGAACTGGACCAGCACCAGGTGGATGTCGCGCTGCTGCTGGATGCCGACCTGCCACCGGTCTTCGCCGATCCGGTGCAGGTACAGCAGGTCATCGGCAACCTGCTGCTGAACGCCGTGGACGCCATGGCCCAGGTGCCGGCCGGCGAGCGCAGGCTGTCGCTGTTGACCGCACGCGATGGGCGCGGCCAGGTCAGCCTGAGTGTCCGCGACCGTGGCCAGGGTCTGCCCCATGAACAGCCTGACCGCGTCTTCGATGCATTCTGGACGACCAAGGACCACGGGCTCGGCCTGGGCCTCAGCCTGAGCCGTTCGATGATCGAGGCCAATGGCGGCCGCATCGGCGCCACGCGCGCGGCCGGTGGCGGAGCCTGTTTCACCTTCGAACTGCCGGCCGCCGGCAAGGATGACCATGCGTAAGCCAGTGACACCGTCGGCCGAACCGGCACCCATTGTCTACGTCGTCGACGACGATGCGTCCGTGCGCGCGGCGCTGGAGGATCTGCTGTCCTCGATGGGCCTGCTGGTGCGCGCCTTCGCCTCCACCCAGGCCTTCCTCGACCACCCGCGCGACTATGCCCCGGCCTGCCTGGTGCTGGACGTGCGCATGCCCGGCCAGAGCGGCCTGGATTTCCACCGCAGCATGGCCAGCCTTGGCCTGCAGCTCCCCGTGGTGTTCATCACCGGCCACGGCGATATCGCGATGGGCGTCAACGCAATCAAGGACGGCGCCATCGAGTTCCTGACCAAACCCTTCCGCGACCAGGAACTGCTCGACGCCATCCACAGGGGCATCGCGCTGGACCGCGGGCGCCGCCGCGAGGGCGAGGCGTTGGGCGAACTGCAGGCGCGCTGGCAGACGCTCAGTGCCGGTGAACGAGAGGTAGTCGACGGCGTCGTGCGTGGGCGCCTCAACAAGCAGATCGCCGCCGACCTGGGCGTCAGCGAGATCACGGTGAAGGTGCGCCGCGCGCAGGTGATGCGCAAGATGGAAGCGCGCAGCCTGGTCGATCTGGTGCGCATGTACGACCGGTTGCAGGCGGCTTCGCCATGAGTGCCTACGTGGCCCTGCTGCGCGCGGTGAACGTGGGCGGTACCGGCAAGCTGCCCATGGCCGCGCTGGTGGGGATGTGCGAGGACGCCGGCTTCAACGAGGTGCGCACCTACATTGCCAGCGGCAACGTGGTGTTCCGCAGCCGCTTGGACGAAGCGACGGTACGCGATGCGCTGGCGGCGCGACTGCAGGCCTACGCCGGCAGACCGGTAGGCGTGCTGGTGCGCAGTGCTGCGGAGATCGCCGAGGTAGCTGCACGCAATCCGTTCCCGGATGCGGCCGGCAACCGCGTGGTGGCGCTGTTTGTCGATGGCCCGCTGCCCCGTGACCCCCTGCAGGGCGTGGCAGGACTGAACGGCGAACAGCTGGCGCTTGGGCCGCGCGCACTGCACGTGCACTACGGTGACGGCATGGCTGATTCCAGGCTGCGCATTCCCTGCGCTGCCCATGGCACCGCACGCAACCTCAACACCGTCAGCAAGCTGGCGATGATGGCGGCCAAGCTGGCCTGAGCGCTGTTCCCGTCGGAAGACCTGCGGTCGTGGTCCATGGAGACATCTGTTCGCTGGCCGAGCCAACCATCGCGCTTATTGCACCCATGAGCAATACGCGAGACGGGAAAAGAAGGGGCCGTGATAGCGTCGTTGCACCTTCACTCGTGACACTTGCGCATGCGCCTGCTGCCTTTTGCCCTCGTCCTTGCCACCTGCCTGCCGCTGGCCGCCCATGCCGCCGAACCGGTGCTGCCGCAGCTGCAGGCCTACACCGTCGATCCCTCCTGGCTGCAGCCGATTGCCCCGCTGCAGATTGCCGACCACACCTGGCAGATCGGCACCGCCAATCTCACCTCGCTGCTGGTGCAGACCCCGCAGGGGGCGGTGCTGCTGGACGGCGGCATGCCGCAGATGGCCGACCATCTGCTGCACAACCTGCAGCTTCGTGGTGTTGCCCCGGCCGACCTTCGGGTGATCCTGCTCAGCCACGCCCACGCCGACCATGCCGGGTCGGTGGCCGAACTGAAGCGGCGTACCGGCGCACGCGTGCTGGCCAATGCCGAATCGGCGGTGCTGCTTGCCCGGGGTGGCAGTGATGACCTGCACTTCGGCGACGACATCACCTATCCACCCGCGCAGGTCGATCGCATCATCATGGATGGCGAGACGGTGGACGTAGGCGGCATGCGCTTCACCGCGCATTTCGTGCCGGGCCACACCCCCGGCAGCACGGCCTGGACCTGGACCGACACCCGCAACGGCAAGCCGGTGCAGATTGCCTACGCCGACAGCCTCAGCGCACCGGGCTACACCCTGAAGGACAACCCGCGCTACCCGCACCTGGTTGAGGACTACCGCCGCAGTTTCGCCACCGTACGCACCCTGCCCTGCGATGTGCTGCTGACCCCGCACCCGGACGGCAGTGGCTGGGACTACGCGGCCGGTGCAGCGGCCGGCGCCAAGGCAAAGACCTGCGGTGAATACGCGGATGCGGCAGAGCAGAAACTCGACACAGCCCTGGCCCGGTAGCGTCGAGCCTGCTCGACTGGCTCGACTCTACAAAAGCCGGCTACCGGCAGCCGTCCGGCAAGGCGGCAATCGCCGCCGCGACCGCCCCCTGCATGCCCTGCCCCACGGCCATGTCCAGCTCGCCGCCGGTGCTGCCGTGCTGGCGTTGCAGCTCGCTCTCGCAGGCATCTCGCACGCGGCTGCGCGCATTGGCCCGCAGCATGCTGCAGCGCCAGTCCACCGGGCCCAGCGGCAGCACCGAATAGACCACGCTGTTGCAGGCATTGCCTGCACGCTCAACCAGCCGACGGCCGCCGAAGTCGCGCGGCACGCTGCTGTGCGTGGGGTCGTAGTAGCTGTCGGGGAAGCTGCGCGCGTACTGTTCGATGTCCACCTGCAGTAGCACCGATCCAGAGTCGGGCACCCGCAGGGACTCACCGCATTGCGTGCTGTCGGCCCGGTGCTGGATGAACTGGTAGATCGGCCGGTCAAGCCGACGGTCCTGCGCGGTCACTGCACTGACCGCAGCCAGGATCGGCAGCGCGGCGCGGTTGGCCATGCGTGCCAGCACACCCGCTTCGGCGGGGACGCAGCGGTCACGCACGGTGGCCGCCAGCAGGAACACCACGTCATCACGGAACGCGCGGTCTTCGCGCAGGTGCCGCTCGATGTCGGCCTGCAATGCTGGCGCCGGTGCGGGGAACGCCACGGATGGCGGGCGCCCCTGCGGGGCCCAGCGCTGCCAGACCAGCAGCGCGACGCCGCCCAACAGTGCCACCGCTCCGATCCCCAGCCAGTGCGCCGGCCGCATCAGCTGCCGATCGCCGTCAACGTGGCGGCGTCCGCATCGTAGGACGCACTGGCGATGTCGGCCTCGAAGCGCTTGATCCGCAGCTGGCCCGACAACCGATAGGCATCCCACAGATTGCCCAGTGCAATCGGCCTGGCCAGGGTCACGTGGATGATCTGGTTCGGTGGCGGCGGTGGCACGTGGATGCACGCGCCATAGAACGGCACGAACAGCAGCTCGTTCACCGCCCCGGCATCATCCATACCCAACGGCACCACATAGCCATCCAGGTCGACCTCGCGACCGTCCACATCATCGACCACGGCCGCGGAGCCGAACTGCTGGGCGCGGTCGGGGCTGGAGTGATCGATGGCCGCGCCCGGCGGCGTGCCCGAGCCACTGTCATCGATCAGCCCACCGACGCCGGACATCGCGCCCATGCCGCCACTGCGGTCGATGCCGATCTGCGGCGGCGGACGCAGGAACGCATCGTCCTCGGGCATCAAGGCGTTCCAGGCCGTGATCGCGCCGTCGCTGGCGGCAGGCGCTTCATGCGCTGCCTGCGCCGGCGCATCGCCCGCCGCTGCGGCTGCGGCGGGCGCAGGCGCAGTGGACGGTTCGGGTACATCGCCACCAGGCCGCCTGCAAGCGGCCAGCAGCATCACCAGCAGCACACTGGCGTTACGGTTCATAGGGCCTCAACGCGGGGTCTGCCATGGTGTAGGCCGAACCGGCCAGGTCGTCATCCACGCGTTCGGCACGCAGGGTGCCGGCGAGGAAGAACGGCGAATACATGTCCGGCATGTCGATCGGCCGCGACAACCGCACGTGCACGATCTGATTCGGCGGCGGTGGCGGCACGTGGATGCAGGCGCCGTAGTACGGCACGAACAGGAACTCGGTCAGCCGGCCATCGCTGGCATTGGCCAGCGGCACCACGTAACCGGGCAGACGCACGGCGCGATCCAGCACCGTGTCCACCGTGCGGAACGTGCCGAACTGGGCCATGCGCCGGTTGCCGTTGTGCTTCACTTCCGGCCCATCGCCACGCTCCAGCGCGGCCAGTTCGTCGGCGGGCATCATCTGCAGCCAGTCCAGTTCCTGCTCAGCAGCAGCTTGCGTTGTCGCCCCGTCCTGCACAGGCGTCGGCGGCAGGGCCTGCACGCCGGTATCCAGCGGACGTTCGCAGCCGGCCAGCAGCAGAATCACGGCAAGGAAAAGCCACGCGCGCATCGCTCAGGCTCCCGCCGACAGGCCGTCGGCCAAGGTGCGCCGATAGGCCAGCAAGGCCGGCACCAGACCGGCCACGGCACTCAGCGCCAGCACCCCGCCCACCCAGGCCAGCTCGCGCAGATCCGGCCAGACATGGGTGATCGACAGACCGAAGTTGGCCAGCGCCCAGCCGCGACCGGCCAGGCTGGCGGCCACCAGCACGGCCAGGGCCAGCACGCAGGCCATGCCGCTGGTCGCCGCCGCTTCCAGCACCAGCAGGCTGGCGATGTAGCGTGGCCGCGCACCGGTGGCGCGCAGCACCGCCATCTCGCGGCGGCGCTCCTGCAGGGTCGACACCAGCAGCGCCACCAGCGAGACCAGGCCCAGCAGCACCACCATCGCACTGATCAGCTGCAGCGCCCGTTCGGCCGTACCCAGCGACTGCCACAGCTGCTGCAGGGTCACTCCGGGCAGGATCGCCAGCAGTGCCTCGTCGGGGTAGTCATTGATCGCGCGCTGCACCGAAAACGTGGCGATGCGCGAATTCAGACCGAGCATGAAAGCCGTGATGCTGGTCGGGGTCAGGTCCAGGTGCCGCGCTTGCTCGGCACTGACCTTGCGCCCGCGCAGCTGCACGCCCGAACGCCAGTCCACATGAATGGCCTCGATCGCCGGCAACGACACCAGCACCGACGAATCCACCGGCGTGCCGGTCCGCTGCAGCACACCGCGGATGCGGAACGGCTTGTCGGCATGCCTGGCCAGGGTCACTGCGCCGGTACCGTGGGCGAGCACCATCGCGTCGCCTACCTGCACGCCCTGCGCGCGGGCGACATCGGCGCCGACCACCGCGTCGTACAGGTCATCGAAGGGCTTGCCCTCGGCGAAGGCCAGCGCATGCCCAGCACCGTAGCGGTAGTGTTCGAAATAGCCGCCGGTGGTGCCGATCACCCGGTAGCCGCGCCAGGAATCACCCAGCGACAGCGGCACCGCCCACTTCACCTGCGGCAGCGTCGACAGTTCCTGGTAGGACTGCCAGGACACGTTGTTGGTCGGGTCGCCGATATGGAACACCGAGTACAGCAGCAGGTTCACCGGCCCCGAGCGCGCGCCGACGATCAGGTCGGTGCCCGAAACGGTGCTGGCAAAGCCTTCATGGGCCTGCACGCGCACGCGCTCCACGCCCAGCAGCAGGGTCACGCTGAGGGTGATGACAAGGACGGTAAGGGACACGCTCAACGCACGGCTGCGCAGGCTGGCCCAGGCAAGTTCAAACATGGGCGGCTCCGGCGTGGTTGATCTCCTGCAGCTGCACGACGCGGTCGAACAGCGGTTGCAGGCTGTCGTCATGGCTGACCACCACTGCGGTGGTGCCGGCCGCCGCACATTGCGCGGCCATCAGCTGCAGGAAGGCGGTTGCCGCTTCGCGGTCCAGTGCCGAGGTCGGCTCGTCGGCCAGCAGCACCGCCGGGCGGCCGATCAATGCGCGCGCGGCCGCCACACGCTGCTGTTGGCCCACGCTCAGCGTGCCGGCACGGCGCTGCAACAGGTCCGGGGCCAGCTGCAGGGCCTGCAGCAGCCTGCGGATCTCATCCTCCAGCGGCCGGCCCAGTCGTGCGCTGCGCGCGGGCGCGAAGCGCACGCCCAGCGCGATGTTGTCGCGCACACTGAGAAACGGCAGCAGGTTGAACTGCTGGAAGATCACACCCAGATGATCGGCGCGGAAGCGGTCGCGCGCAGCCGGTTTCAGGGCGTGCAAGGCCGTGCCGGCCACCACCACCTCGCCCTGCCCGGGGCGCAGCACGCCGGCCAGCAGGCCCAGCAGCGTGCTCTTGCCCGAACCACTGGCACCGCGCATCAGCACGCTGCTACCGGCGGCGATGCGCAGCTCGGGAATGTCCAGCACGGTGCGCCCGCCATAGCTGAAACGCACCCGTTCCAGCGCGATCAGCGCGGCGTCATTCATGGGCCAGCACCACGCGCAGGTTGTCGGCGTTGAGCACGGTGCGGCTCTGGCCAGCCGCCGTCGCGCTGTTGACGATAACCTCGTGCAGGTTCGGGAAGGCCTTCGGCAATGCCAGCACCAGCACGCGCAGCGCAGCCGGGTTGGCGCACTGATAGCGCAACTCGGCGGTGAACCCGGCATGGGTGTGTCTGGCTGGCGTGCCGGCAGCCGGGGCTGCAGCGGCAGCGAAGCCCTCGGCGCGCGCGTCACGTTTCAGCGGCGTGCACTGCGCTGCGGTGGGCAGGGTCAGCCAGTCGCCGCGCTTCAGCGTGGCCAGTGCCGCGTCCAGTGCCGCCTGTTCGGTGGCATTGGCCGGCGGCCGTTCGAAATCGAGGATGCCGATGCCGGGCGCCTGCACGGCCAGTTCCAGGGTGCCCTGGTCCACGGCCAGGTCGACCGTGGCCTGGCCATGCACGTGGGCGCCGAGCTGGCGCACGTCGTGTGCATGCACGGCGGGAGCGGCAAACAACAGGAGCAGCAGAACGGAACGCTTCATGGGGGACTCCATTATTGTTACTATGTAACATTATGGACCACATCCCCACTCCGCCTGCAAGGGCACTGCCCCAGCCGCCAGCTTCGGCACGCTGGCACCCCCGTCTCGACCTCGCCGGCGCCTGGCTGTCCCTGGCCTGCGCCGCGCACTGCATCACCCTGCCCCTGCTGCTGGCCTTCGTACCCGCGGCGATGATGGCGTTGCGCTCGTTCCAGCACCCGGCCCACGGCGCGATGACCGCGCTGCTGGTGATGTCGCGCTGGGAATGGGTGTTCGCCCTGGTGGCTTCCACCGTGGCCATGGCCAGCACGGCCTCCGGCGGGCGCCGGCACCACAACGGTTGGCCCTTGTGGTTGGCCGCCTGTGGCGCCACCGCACTGTTGGCGTCCTCGCTGTACATGCCGCTGAAGGAATCACTGGGCTGGCACGGCGTAGCGACCGCATGCGGTGGCGTGCTGCTGGCCACCGCCCACATCCTCAACCGGCGGGCGCTTCGCCGCAGGCCCAGGTAGTCGTCACCCTGGTGGACGTTCCCAATGTGCCAACCAAGGTTGGCACCTACCAATCCGCGCCACGGCAGGCTCTGGTCGTCGTCCACCTTGGTGGACGGTCCCACCGTGCCAACCAAGGTTGGCACCTACCAATCCGCGCCACGGCAGGCTCTGGTCGTCGTCCACCTTGGTGGACGTTCTCAATGTGCCAACCAAGGTTGGCATCTACCAATCCGCGGCGC
>PJUE01000503.1_pt1 | contig 23609 bp, 22 predicted proteins | sample 1512171 | NCBI WGS metagenome assembly PJUE01 (sample SAMN08177674, study PRJNA422409) | Feces metagenome, whole genome shotgun sequencing project. | isolation source: Chicken feces (3) enriched on wood chips: alkali lignin treatment | host: Gallus gallus | place: USA: Madison | collected 2015-01-15
AATGACGAAAATTCTGGTGCTCTACTATTCCATGTACGGACACATCGAAACCATGGCTCATGCAGTGGCGGACGGCGCCAGGAAAGTCGAGGGGGTTGAGGTGGTGATCAAACGCGTACCGGAAACCATGCCAGCGGAAGCCTTTGCCAAAGCCGGGGGGAAAGCGCAGGACGCGCCGGAAGCCTCACCGCAGGAGCTGGGCGATTACGACGCCATCATCTTTGGCACCCCAACCCGCTTCGGCAACATGTCCGGACAGATGCGCACCTTCCTCGACCAGACGGGCGGGCTGTGGGTGAAGAATGCGTTACACGGCAAAATCGCCAGCGTGTTCAGCTCCACCGGTACCGGCGGCGGTCAGGAGCAGACCATTACGTCGACCTGGACCACCCTTGCCCATCACGGTATGGTGATTGTGCCGATCGGCTACGGGACACCGGAGCTGTTTGATATTTCTCAGACGCGCGGCGGTACGCCGTATGGGGCGACGACTATCGCCGGCGGTGATGGCTCGCGCCAGCCGTCGGAAGCGGAACTGAACATTGCCCGCTATCAGGGTGAATATGTTGCCGGTCTGGCTGCTAAACTGAAAGGTTAACTCTCAACAGGAGGATTACTATGCCAACTCAAGAAGCTAAAGCACATCGCGTCGGAGAATTTGCGCGTTTACGTAATACGTCACCGGAGATCGCCGAGGCGATTTTTGAAGTCGCAAAATATGACGAAAAACTGGCAGAGAAAATCTGGGAAGAAGGCAGTGATGAAGTGCTGGTGATAGCCTTCGATAAAACCGACAAAGACTCGCTGTTCTGGGGCGAGCAGACCATCGAGCGCAAAAACGTCTGACACGCGTGCTGACAAAAAACGCCTGATGGCGCTACGCTTATCAGGCCTACGGGGTGCGGACCCGACCCTGGACTTGTAGGGCGGGTAAGCGAAGCGCCACCCGACGTTTTGTTCCCTCTCCCCTGTGGGAGAGGGAACACGCTTATTTCGCCGCCGTGTTCAACACCGTATTAAAGGTCTCCACCGGGCAGAATCCATCCGCATCTACCGGACAGCCGCTCAGCTCCAGCGTGACGCGCTGCGCCGGGGCTTTCAACGTCAGCACCTGGGCATTACGCAGCTGCTCCGTACTCTGATAAACATACTCAATTTTCATCAAATCACGGTTGCCGGTCTTATCATGCCAGCGCTGGAAGACGATCTTGCCGCCGATCGGCGTGCGCTCGTACTGACCGGGCAGCTGATAGGGTTTAAAGTCGAGGGCTTTCAGCAGCGAGGCGATGTTGGAGTCATGCCCCACCAGCAGCGTGACCTTCGGCGCTTTCGCCTGGTCGGTGACCAGCGCGTTGTCAATATACTTCACCAGCGGCTTCGCCACGTTCCGCGCCACCTCCGCTGAGGTAAACAGCGAGTCCTGATAGCCGTTTTTCAGCTGGGACAGCACGCGCCACTGCTGATCGGTTTTGATCTCGCCCCAGGCCACCTGATCCAGCGGGAAGCCTTCGTAATATTGCAGAGTGAACGCATCTACCAGCGAGTTACCCACCTTCAGCGGACCAGAGACGCCGGGCTCTTTCTGGTACTCGGCGCTGTAGGTGTCTTTCGCGTCGGTCAGGGAGCAGACCTGTTTCTCTTTGCAGGACGGCGAATCCTTGTAATCGGTCATCTGCTCCAGCAGCCGGTAGCTCTCGTCGAGCTTCATCCCCTGGCGCTCGGTGTTCATCGCCTGCAGAGCTTTCTCGCGGAATTCCGGGGAGTTGTCGGTGATCACCGGGTTAAAGGTGGGGTCCATGGTGCCCATCTGTTCCTGATGATGCACCGGCACATCGCAGCCCGGGAAGGCCCCGGTGATAAAGAACTGTGCCGTCGCCACCGTGCGCTGCAGGCTGTTGGCGTAGGCATAGACGCTGTTCGCCGTCGGGCACTCCCCGGCGGTCACCACGCCCTCCTCCGCCAGCCACTCGCGCATGTAATGGCCCATATAAACCTCCAGCACGCCGCCTTTGGTGGTGAGCTGTCCGCCCGGCACATCCCACTCCGGCCATTTTTCCGGGGTTGACTGCTCCAGCACGCTGCCGTTATTGGCCAGCGGCGCGCGCAGGTTGTGACGGCTCATGATCAGAACCTGTTCCAGCTGATACCCTTCCGGCGCGGTTTGCGCCTGGACACCGCAGGACAGGCCGATGCTGCCCGCCACGGCGACAGCGATTAGTGCTTTTCTCATCCCTAATTCCTCACTCTGTTTTATCGTCGTAAACAGTGTGACAGATTTGTGACGGATTACCTGGAGCCTGCCCGCAAAGTGACGGCTTACTTTGTGTATGAAGGCGAATTGGTTTTATAATAAAACTCACCGCTGATAAGGAGCCCCCGTGAAACGAACCCGCCTGGAAGAGAGTCCCTGCCCTGTTGCCCGCTCGCTGGATATTATCGGCGACTGGTGGTCGCTGCTGATTGTGCGCGATGCCCTGCGCGGGGTGACGCGTTTTGGCGAGTTTCAGAAGAGTCTCGGCATCGCAAAAAACATGCTGGCGACCCGGCTGAAACTGCTGGTGGACGAGGGGATTCTGGTGCTGCAACCCGCCTCCGACGGCAGCGCGTGGCAGGAGTATGTCCTCACGGAAAAGGGCCGCGCCCTGCAAACCGTGCTGGTGGCGCTCTCCCAGTGGGGGAATGCGCATCTGTTTGCTGAAGGGGATGTCGGAACGGTAATGGTGGATGCCCGGGATCGGTTGCCGCTGCGCAAGCTGGCGATGGTGGCGAGCGACGGGCGGGAGCTGGGGCCGGAGGAGGTCGTGGCGAAATATCCGGCGGCAAAGGGGTGACAGGGCCTCAGCCTTCCACCACCGGGGCATCAGCAGGTTCGCGGTTTAACCGTTCCGGATCCTCCCGTCGATACCAGGCTGAGGTTTTCCAAACAGATAGCCTTGTGCAAGATCGCACCCCAGTGCCTGAAGATTTTCCAGCTGTTCCAGCGTTTCAACCCCTTCTGCGACCGTTTTCATATTGAGGGACTTCGCCATCCCCGTAATGAGTTTGATGATGTTAAGGGCGTCTTCCTGGGTAGATATCGAATGCACAAAAGACTTGTCTATTTTGATTTTATCGAAGGCGAGCTTACTCAGCCGTGAAAGAGAAGAGTATCCCGTACCAAAATCATCAATGGAGATTTTCACGCCCAGGGCTCTGAGCCGGTTAAGCGTATTCAGCGGCGTACTGTTTTCGGTAAAGAGAGAAGACTCCGTCACCTCCAGTTCAAGGCGGTCAGCCGCAAGCCCTGTCTCTTTCAGAATGGTCAACACTATTGCGGCAAAGGCTTTGCTGCTTAGCTGAACAGGGGAAACATTGACTGAAATTTTTACCGGAACCGCCCAGGAAGCCGCTTCCCGGCAGGCCAGCTCCAGCACCGTTTTGCCCATCTCGTTGATCATTCCTGTTTTTTCAGCAACAGGAATAAAGCTGTCCGGCGACAGAAGGCCCTTCAGAGGATGCATCCATCGAATAAGGGCCTCATAGCTGTAGATCTCCTGACTGAACGAATCGACAATAGGCTGGTAATAAACCACAAATTCTTTGTTCACTATGGCCATGGCCATATCATGCTCAAGGGTTCTGCTTTCCTGCAGTTTTTCTAACATGCGTTGGCGGAAAACTTTTATATGTCCGGAGCCCTCTTTTTTGGCTTCATACAGGGCCAGATCGGCAAATTTGTAGAGATAGTCGGCGCGGCGTTCGGTTGCAGAGATAACAATCCCCACACAGGTGGCGATATTTATAATCGTGTTATCAATAGTGTAGGGCTGGTTGATAGCGTCACATATTTTTTGGGCGCGCGAAACCGCGCTGCTCTCAGTCAGACCGCTCGAGAGAAAGGCAAACTCATCCCCCCCTAAGCGATAAAGCGTTTCTGACGTCAGGCTTATCGACATCAGGCGGTCGGATATCTGGCGTAATAACCTGTCGCCGGCATCATGCCCCCAGGTATCATTGACCTCTTTGAAGCGGTCTAAATCAAATAGCATCACCGCCACAGAGGCATTATTCCTTTCTGCCGCTTCGATGATTTTTTTTAAATTATCCCAGAAAAACTGGCGGTTATTCATGCCGGTAAGCGAATCGTGGTAGACGTCATATTCCAGCTGGGCGTTCTGAATTTGCAGTTTTTCTTTCGATGTCTGGAGCTCTTCCGCAAGGCTGGTGACCTGCAGATGCGCCTTCTGAATATTTCTGTTCTGATAGAAGATCAGCGTCCCGAGGATGGCGCTCAGTATTATCAGCAGTACAGAGGTCGCGGAATAAATATAGTACAGCGTTTGAATTTTGAGGTTAGCGCCGCTAATCGAGTTAACGTCCTTGTCTAATGCACCGGATGAAAGACGGCTGAGCGGCGCATCAAGCGTATGCATTGTTTTAAGATAGTTCTCGAGTTCCGGACGGTTCATTTTCTCAAGATGAACATCCAGATATTTAAGTATCGTTTCAAGTTGTATAGCCAGTTCATGGTGTGATTTATTGCTTTCGATATAACGCCCCAAATCACCTTCTTTGGTTAAATCACTCTGGCTGAGCATAATGTCAAGACGCAGACGCACATCGTCGATCGACAGCGTATCATCAATAGTATAAAGGCCAAGCACTGATTCGAATCGGTAATATTCTGATACCAGCTGTGCAGCAGACCATGAATCAGTGTAGTGAGTCAGTTTTTGTAACTCTTCCTGTCTTTCATGTACAAGAAAAGATATATATCCCGTAGAGATAAATAGGAAAAAAATGATGCCCGCCAGTATCCTGTTCATGATGCTCTCCTGAACGCCTATTCGATCATCATTTTGCTGACCTGCCATGCAGACCTTGAATAGAAAATCTGATTATTCAGTTCAGGCAGGCTGTCATAAGGATAGACGACGAATAGCGGCCCTTTATCACGGATACGCATATATTCTCCGTTGATTTTCAAGGCAAGGATGACGTTGTATTTTTTGAAATCATTGAGCGGAATAACGGTAGTGTAGTCATTGAGCGCCGTGACCTTAACGATAGAACCTTTCGCCCCGACATAATCCATGAGCTTTTGCAGTGGAACACCCGTAAAGGTAGGACGCCCATTATACCAGGGAGAGGTGGTCTGAAAACTTACCATGCCCAGTTTCTCAAGGCTGGCGATATCAAAAACGGCTTTCCCGTCTTCATTTGTATTTTGGATATTACCGGACAGGGTTAAAAGGACTTTACCGGCAGGTTTGGGAAGCTCACCCGCCCAGACCTGAGTGGCTGCCACGAGGCCTAACAACAAGACAATCAAGCGCATTCTAACCTCACCTTTCCATCAAATGTAAAGAAGTATAATTTAGTTATTATGCTATTAATATATGTCGTCAGACTATTATGGATTCAATAAATTACAATTGGCATTTATAACAGTAAAATCAACAAGTTAAACTCCATTGGGATTCATGATATTGGTTAGGCATGGTCTGAATTGTTATTTGAGCTAGGTTAACGCCTTTCTTGCCTGTACAAAAAACAAGCCACCGGGTTATTAAGTGTAAATATACCCGCACAGAGATGAAGGTTTAATTTCTCTTTGCAGCCACACAGGATACTCACCCGCATGCCGAATGTGCTTGATGCGTTGCAGCCCACGGTAGCACGTTTACTGCGCGAGACCTTTGCCATGCAGACGTTCGTTCCTGGATGCAGCGCGTCTCTGGACCAGCCCCGCAACTATTCAGATCGGTGCAGGGATTCATTTAAATATTTCCCGCTCGACGCCAGTCTCGTTCGTTGCATAATATTTGATTTCGGCTTTTTGCTGCCGCGTTCCGCCCATACGTCCGGTGTGAGTGGCCATCTAACAGAAGTGAGGTAATACATCTCTGCAAGCCCCAGCGATTATATTAGTGTAAAAACCTATATTACCTGGACTTGTCCATCTGAGATATTCAGTGCATTACGCTTAAACTCAGAAACAATTTACAAATGCGTTTTACGGTATCGATAATTTATATTCGTTTTTATTTATTATTTCTGACTATGCCACGGACTATTTTCCGTAAATAAAGTCCGCTCCCGGATGCGGGCCCCGAAAGCGGCTGTCAACAGCCGGTCGAGAAGCCTGTCAGAGCGTAGCGGCATGCGTTTAGTTCGCGTCGAAAAAGGGCAATACGTGTCCGGTGAGCTGGGCACGGAATTATGGGAGATCACGCGTGAGGAGTGGCAGCGATTGGATCCGTAACCCCGCTTGCCACATACCCAATACGGTAATTCTCCATCCCCGCCTGGGGCGCGTCGCCGAATTCCACCTGCAACAGCTGCCAGCGGCTGACATCCCAGGCACAGAGCGGCGCGTGCATCGCCAACGCCGACAGGTCGCTGTGGGCGGCTATTGGCTGACGATCGATAGACAGCCAGGCGGCATCTTTGACCTCATCAACTGCAGGCAGGCGCAGCGCCAGCCAGGTATCAATCTGTGGCCAGCCAAAATCCTGCGTCAGCTTGCGAAAGCCTGGGCTCTGTAAAAACCGCGCCATCGCCCCGGCATCTTCCCAGACGTAGAGAGGCGCATAGCGGTTCTCTTCGGTATATTCGTCTTCACGCCGGGAAACGAGGTACGCCTTAAACAGCAGCCCGGCAAAACCATCCAGCTTCGCGCCATTCTCCGCAATGCGGTTCTCAACGATCGCCATATCGTAATCGGCTGGCAGGGTGAAGCGGTATTGCATTACGATCATAACCCCTCCTCCGACAGCATCCGCCCCTGGCTGAAGCTCCAGTCATCGGCGGTGTTGAAGTGAATCATCACCATCACGTCATCCGGATGAATATCCAGCGCCGTATGCAGCCGTTCGCACAGCAGGCGACAGAGGTTGTGCTTCTGCTCGCGCGTGCGGGGCTTGCCCGCCAGAATGTGGAACTGGATAAAGTTGTCGCTGCGCCCATTGCTTTTGTAATGGCGGTCAAACACGCGCAGTCTGGCCGGAAGCAGCTCGAAAATCTGAAAGCGATCCCCCGGCGGGACGGCAAACTCGGCCTCCAGGCTCTGCTGCAGAATGTCGGAGATCTGCGTTATCTGTGCGTCGCTGTACCCCGGACGCAGGGAGATGCGGGTGAAAGGCATCGGCGCTACTCCTCGTCCAGGCAGCCAAGAGCCGACACCGCCGCCGGCCAGCCGGCGTAAAACGCCAGATGGGTAAAGGCTTCGGTGATTTCCTCTCTGCTCAGGCCGTTTTGCTGCGCGAAATCGAGATGCCAGGGCAACTGCTGCACGCGCCCCAGCGCCGTCAGGGCGGCCAGGGTGATCAGGCTGCGGTCGCGCGGGGAGAGCGCGTCACCTTTCCAGATATCATTGAACAGGATCTCCCTGCTCAGCTCGGCCAGCTTAGGCGCGACGCGGGACAAAGTTTCAGCAGTAAGTGATTTCGCCATGGTGTTCTCTCCGTATTGACAGTAAGGCGATTCTGGCGCCATATTTTCATCCTGAAAATCAAATAATCTGCGGCCTACCATCCCGCTTTTCAGGACGATTATGAACAAGCTTCCCTCAACGCTCGACCTCGACGCTCTGCGCACTTTTGTTACCGGTATGGAGTGCGGCAGCTTTGCTCAGGCCGCCATCCGCCTTTGCCGCTCCACCTCGGCGGTGAGCGCCCAGCTGAAAAAGCTGGAACAGCAGTGCGGGGCTGAACTGGTGATGAAAAAGGGCCGTGGCCTGGCGCTGACCCGCGACGGCGAGATTGTCATGGGCTATGCCCGCCGGATGCTGGCGCTGAATGATGAGATGCAGAGCGCCCTGAAGGGCGAACAGCTGCAGGAGGAGATCCGCATCGGCATGCAGGAAGATTTTGGTGAGTCGCTGATGCCGGGCATCCTGGGCCAATTCAGGCGCCACCATCCCGGCGTGCGGATTATTGCCCGGGTGGATCGCAACCGGGCCCTGCTCAACGCCTTTGACGCTAACGACCTCGATATGGTGCTGCTGTGGCAGAACGAGCGCGAACCGCGTCAGGGCCGGACAATCGGCCAGAGCCAGATGGTGTGGATCCAACACCCGGATCTGGACATCAGCGCCCTGCTGGCCAAGGGCGAACCCCTGCCGCTGGTGATGTTTGAACACCCCTGCCTGATGCGCTCCCGCGCCATCGACTGCCTGAACCGGGCGGGCATCCCCTGGCGGGTGGTATTTGTCAGCCATAGCCTGAGCGGGATCTGGGCGGCAGTGCAGGCGGGGCTTGGCATCACGCTACGCACGCGTATTGGGATGCCGGGCAACCTGCGGGTGGTGAGAAACGTTCTGCCCGCGCCGGGCAGCCTGGGGATCACCCTGGAACAAAAGGACGGGACCAACGCCCGGACGATGCTGGCGCAGCTGATGGAAGCGGCGCTGCCTGAGGCGAGGTGATATGGCGGATCCTCACCACAGGTTGTCAGTTTTGCGCCAGTACCCTCCCCCGTTATTCGCCAGGATAAAAACACAACATCACCTGGAGAAACGCTATGCTGACCAACCCCTCGCAAAAGTACGCTGCCTTTGCCCCGATTGCCTTACCCGATCGCCAGTGGCCGGACAAGACCCTGACCCACGCCCCGCGCTGGCTCTCTACCGACCTGCGCGACGGCAACCAGGCCCTGGCGGAGCCGATGGATATCCCGCGCAAGCTGCGCTTTTGGGAACAGCTGCTGAAGTGCGGATTTAAGGAGATCGAGGTCGCGTTTCCCTCCGCCTCAGAGACGGACTTTCAGTTTGTCCGTCAGCTGATTGAGGAGCAGCGCATCCCGGAAGACGTCACCATTCAGGTGCTCACCCAGGCCCGCAGCGATCTGATTGAGCGCACCTTTGCCTCGCTCGACGGGGCAAAACGGGCCACGGTGCATCTCTATAACGCCACCGCGCCGCTGTTCCGCCAGCTGGTGTTCCGCCAGAGCAAAGAGGAAATTATCCAGCTTGCCGTCAGCGCCACGCGCCAGATCCGCACCCTGTGCGAGGCCAACCCGCAGACGCGCTGGAGCTACGAATACTCACCGGAAACCTTCTGCTTTACCGAGCCGGAGTTTGCCCTGCAAATCTGTGAGGCGGTGGCGGATGTCTGGGAGCCCTCTTCCGCACGGCCGATGATCGTCAACCTCCCCGCCACGGTCGAGGTCAATACGCCCAACGTTTATGCCGATCAGATCGAGTACTTCTGCCGTCACTTTTCCCGCCGGAGCGAGGTCTGCATCAGCGTGCATCCCCATAACGATCGCGGCAGCGGCGTCGCCAGCGCCGAGCTGGCCCTGCTTGCCGGGGCCGACCGGGTGGAAGGCTGCCTGTTTGGCAATGGAGAGCGTACCGGGAACGTCTGCCTGGTGACGCTGGCGATGAATCTCTACAGCCAGGGGGTCTCACCCCGCCTCGATTTCAGCGATATGAAGCAGGTCGTGGAGCTGGTAGAGCAGTGCAACCAGCTGCCGGTGCATCCACGCCACCCTTACGCCGGCAAGCTGGCGTTTACCGCCTTCTCTGGCTCACACCAGGACGCGATCAAAAAAGGCTTTCACGCCCGGGAACAGTCAGCCTCACCGCGGTGGGAGATGCCCTATCTTCCGGTCGATCCGAACGATATCGGCTGTAGCTATGAGGCGGTGATCCGCGTCAACAGCCAGTCCGGCAAAAGCGGCGCGGCCTGGATGCTGGAGCAGAATCATGGCCTGGTGCTGCCCCGGGCGCTGCAGCAGGATTTCAGCCGCCACGTCCAGGCCCACACCGACCGGGAAGGCAACGAGATGACGCTGAGTGCGCTCTGGCAACTGTACCGTGAGCTGTACGGACCGCATCAACACGCCCCCCGGCAGCTGCTGGATTACCGGACTGAAAGCCAGGCCGACGGCGGGCTGGCGCTGTGGGCCCGCGTACAGACCGCGGACGGTATTGTGACCTTAGAGGGGAAAGGTAACGGCCTGCTCTCGGCCGCCGCCGGGGCGATAAAGGCCAGCTTTAATCTGACGTTCGCCATCGAGGATTATCACGAGCACACGCTCGGCAGGTGCAGCGAAAGCCGGTCGGCGGCCTATATTCGCTGCAGTTCTAAACAAGGAGCGAGCCGCTGGGGAACCGGCATCGACAACGATGTTTCCCGGGCGTCGCTTCAGGCCTTGCTGAACGCGCTGCCGGAGAGCGACTCCGGCTGGAAGTAGTCGCTCGGGGCCACGCCGAGGGTGCGGCGGAACATGGCGCTGAAGGCGCTGTGGCTCTCATAGCCGAGATCCAGCGCCACCCGGAGCACGGACTGCCCCTGCGCCAGGCGGTTCAGCGCTTCCATCAGCCGCGCCCGGCGCAGCCATTCGCTGAACGCCAGCCCGGTCTGCTGGCGAAAGTGTCGCAGCAGGGTGCGCTCGCTGATATTTAACTGACTGGCAACCCGCGCCGTGGTCCAGCGGATGCCAGGCTCGGCCTGGATCTGGCGGCACAGCGCCAGCAGCGCGGGTGACTGAGGCTCAGGAAGATTGAACGGCAGCACGCTTATCCCGCGGATTTCATCGAGGATCAGCTCATAAATGCGCTCCGCCCGACTGCCCGCCGCATAGCTCTCCGGCAAGTGCAGCGAGGCGACGATCAACTCACGCAGCAGGGTCGAAATCTGCACCACCTGGCAAACCGACGGCAAATCCGCCCGGGCAAAAGGATCGATAAACAGCGTCCGGGCCGCCACGTTGCCGGTGATCAGCAGGCGATGCTGCGTCCCGGCAGGCAGCCAGACGCCGCGCCCCGGCGGCACAATCCAGAAGCCCTGCGCGGTCTCCACGCGCACCACTCCACTCAGGGTATGCAGGAGCTGAGCGCAGGTATGGCTGTGCCAGGGCTCCGTTTCGCCGTGGGTGTAATCATGGGCAAAGGGCACCAGCGGGCGTGTGGTAAAGCTGAACTGCTGTTGGGTTGTCATGGTTTATTTATTTTGCGCTATCTGCACGTTGATAAAGTCAAACACTTCCGCTGCTTCACCGGCAGAAGCAAAAACCCGTTCCGGAATAACCACACAATTATCATTCTTCATATGGATAAAAATAAACCCATTTTTCCTGTAGCAGTCCTTAACGTTTTTCCAGTAGATCTTACCGCTGGCGTTAGGAGTAATAGTTTCGACAAAAAATCGGTTTAATTTAACTTTTTGTAAGATCCCGGCGTCCTCCTGCTCAACCGGTTGCTGCTTCTGCATGGCGTTATTCATCAGCACGTCATAGAGTTTAAACAGGGCCAACGCGACGCCAAACAGCACCAGCAGAGCAATACTGAACATTTTTGTTCTTGCCAGAAAATCGCTGTCCAGCGTGGTTCTCAGGCTAAACTGCAGCAAAGTAATCACATTAAATAAAACCGCTACCGCTAAAATAGCGACCGCAGCCTTTTGAATGAGAGAAATATAACCGTAGGGTTTGAGATATTCTTTTTTATGATCGTGGATGAGCTTGCTGGCCTGAGTTCGCTCTAAAACGGATAACGAGTAACCCACAACGATCCTGTTTTTTCTTATCATGCAACCCTCTTGCTAATCTATTCACGTCCCGTTTAATTGTACCGGGTTAATACCAGTCGGAGAAGCCTTAATCGCCCCGGTATCAGCGACAGGCTTTACACGCGGTTTTACCGCCTGATGACGTCGCTTATTTTTGGGTATGTCATAAAGAGAGAAAAAGCAAAAATATATCCAAAAGAAGAATAGTCCGAATTATGCCGTCCGGAAATGTGTCTCTTGTCACAATGGCTATTATTTATATTCAATAACTAAGGAGGCCGGGATGACATCAGGAAACACCACTTCAAAACACTACCCACGTCCACCCTTTGTGGAGCAGCCACAACAAATGCCCGGACTGGCATCAGAAATGAAGCCAATTCCCGATCACGGCGAGACAAGTTATATCGGGTCCGGGAAACTTGCAGGTAAAAAAGCGCTTATTACCGGTGGTGACTCCGGTATTGGACGCGCCGTCGCAATCGCTTATGCCCGCGAAGGTGCCGATGTGGCCATTGGTTATTTACCGGAAGAAGAAACTGATGCTGCGGCCGTTATCGCGCTTATTCAGGCTGAAGGGCGTAAAGCCGTCGCTATTCCCGGTGATATTCGGGTAGAGTCGTTTTGCGATACCCTGGTTGAACGGGCAGTGAGTGAACTGGGCGGTCTCGATATTTTGGTTAACAATGCCGGACGACAGCAGTATTGCGAGTCCATTGAAGAGCTGACGACAGCCGCGTTCGACGCCACCTTCAAAACCAACGTGTATGCCCCCTTCTGGATCACGCGCGCCGCGCTGCGTCACCTGACGGAAGGCGCGGCGATCATTAACACCTCCTCGGTTCAGGCCTTCAAGCCCAGCGAAATTCTGCTGGATTATGCCCAGACCAAAGCCTGCAACGTGGCGTTCACGAAATCCCTGGCAAAACAGCTGGGTCCGAAAGGCATTCGGGTGAATGCCGTGGCCCCGGGCCCATACTGGACGCCACTGCAATCCAGCGGCGGACAGCCTCAGGAGAAGGTGCAGCAGTTTGGTGCTGATACCCCGCTGGGCAGACCAGGCCAGCCGGTTGAAATTGCCCCTCTGTATGTTCTGCTGGCGTCCGAAAGTTGCTCTTATGCCTCAGGACAGGTCTGGTGCTCCGACGGCGGTACCGGCGTCGCGTAGCGGTTTATTAAATCCGGCGCGCCTGATGAACAGTAAGGAATATTATAAAATCCGTTACCTTACGCGGTAACGGATTTTTAATGAGTACGGCACCCCGTCCTGAATATTATTGCAGGCGTGTAGATTGCGCGGGAAATTCTTTACTCAAGCATCACCGCTGCCGGTACGCTTATTTCTTTGGATCAAAACGTGCCCGGTGCAAAATTATCAACTATCCTAAGATCATTGATTAGATTTCTATATTCAATTTTCAGCTGTTTTATTTTCTTAAACTTTTAGCGATGGTCTCGTTATAAGTTGTATCGATCGGTCCTGAAAGCGTTTCAATGTTGAAGTTGATAATGATTCCTGTTTTTTCAATCAGTTCCTGGTACTGAACGCATAACAGACCTGCGTTCCGGCATAAGATTATTTAAAGGACAACAGCTATGACTCACATTCACGATCATTCCACTGCTAACACTCAGTATGTTGATCCGCGTCTGCCCCTGCCCGACGCGAGCAGCAGTAGTGCCGTATCATGGGGCGCCATCTTTGCTGGCGCGGCGGCGGCGGCTTCCTTGTCGTTGATCCTGCTGATGCTGGGCGCCGGGCTAGGCCTGACTTCCGTCTCGCCATGGGAAAACGAGGGGCTCGAAGCCGGTACGGTTGGTATTGCGGCAATAGGTTGGCTGACGTTCACGCAGATCGTGGCGTCCGGTATGGGAGGTTATTTAGCCGGGCGACTGCGCACCAAATGGGTTTCTACCCATACCAATGAAATTTACTTCCGCGATACTGCGCATGGATTTTTGGCCTGGGCGGTCGCTGCGCTGGTCTCGGCAATGCTGTTAACCTCCACCGTGAGCTCCATTGTGGGAGGAAGCGCGAAAGTCGTGGGTTCCGTAGCAGGCGGGGCTGCCGCAGCCACGGTAGGCGGCGCGGCGGGTATGGCGAACGCATCATCTGAAGGTTCCGGTTCCCCAATGGCGTATTTCGTTAATTCGATGTTCCGTCCGGGTGCCCCGGCTGCGACACCTGATACGTCAGTATCCCCGGATGCGCCAGCAGCGGCTCCCGCTACGCCGGCACCCTCCGCGCCTCAGCAGGAGCTCACCCCTGCTCAGCTGAATGAAGTGACCGGTATTTTCACCAACAGTATCACCACCGGCCAGTTACCTCAGGAAGATCGTCAGTATGTCGCGCAGCTGATTGCTCAACGTACCGGTATCAGTCAGCAAGAGGCTGAACAGCGGGTACAAACCACGTACGACAAAGCCCAGGCGAAATTAAAAGAGACGAAAGAGAAAGCTCAACAGGCGGCTGATACCGCACGTAAAACGACAAGCTATCTCATGCTCTGGACATTTATTTCTCTGTTGGCGGGTGCTTTCGTCGCCAGCCTGTGTGCGACCTTCGGTGGCCGTCAACGCGATCTTTAATACTTAATTAAGCAGGAGGTTTACATGCGCTCATTACTACTGTTCTTTTTAGGCGTCCCGATCCCAATCATTATTCTGATTGCGCTGTTCTGGCACTAATCGGTATCTGACAGGATACATCCAGTTAAAACATAAATGCCCGGAAGGGCATTTATGTTTTCTGCGTGGGTTGCTCCCCTTCCCTCAGGAGGGGGCGTTGCGCAGATCCCGCCGCAGTTGTCCTGGCTTTCAGGTTATTCGCGGACGATAGCGCCCGCATCCTGGCGGATCGTCGGCCCCTCTTTCACCTTCAGGCTGAGTCCTTTAGTCTCCAGTTCGGCATTGCGAATGCGCAGCCCCTGAGCGGCTTCAATATTGACGTTTGTGAAATGGAAACCGCTGAGTGGGGCTTCCGGGGTGCCAATAATATAGGCTGCCGCCTTGCTGTCACCGGTAGACGTTAAGTTCTCCACAGTGATGTTACTGAAGTGCGGGGTGGTGTGTTTGTCGAAGGGCTGTTTCGGATCGCTGTCCGGCGGATAGATCTGCTCCCCGAGGGTAAAACCGCCCGCCTGCAGCAGCTTGTCAACCTCTGCCTCAACAATAGGCGCGGCTTTATAGTAAGCGGAGAAGACCAGGGGCACTTCGACGTTGTGCATTTTGGTATTGCGGTAAACGATGTTTTTCACCTCGCCCCCCTTACCGCGCGGGCTTTTGATGCGGATGCCGTACATCGACCCCTCGAAGGTGTTGTTTTCCACCACCACGTTATTCACCCCGCCCGCACTCTCGCTGCCGATGGAGATCCCGCGTCCCTGCTTCAGGGTGTTATTGGCAATATAGATATTATCCACCACGCCATCCGGGAAGCGTGGGTCCGCTTTTTCCGCTTTGATGGCGATGTGATCGTCGTTGCAGTCAATGTAGTTATTGGTGATACGAATGTTCTGGCTGTCGATAGGATCGATGGCGTCGGTATTTGGCGCATGCCAGGGGGAGAGAATGCGCGTCCCGTTAATATCGACATCGTGCGCATAGCGCGTCACCACGTGGAAGCTCGGCGAATGGGTCAGTGTGACCCCATCGATAAGCACGTTGTTCGAGCGCGTAATATAAATCAGCCGTGGCCGATCGGTCCCGCCCTTCTTACCTGTCGCGCGGATGTTTTCCCGCCAGCGCTCCCACCACACGGCGCCCTGACCGTCGATAGTGCCTTCGCCGACGATAGCGACATTTTGCGCATCCGCGATGCTGATAAACGGCAGCCAGCCGTTTTCCGCTTCAGCATATTTTGATTTTTCATCGGCACGATAAGCCGCAACTTCGGTTGACGCCACCAGGGTGGCATCTTTCTCCAGCTTCAGCTGAATGTTATTGCGCAGAAAGAGCGGGTTGGTCAAAAAATTGCCTTTGGGTACCAGCACGGTTCCGCCGCCTGCGGCAGCACAGTCGTCAATTGCTTTTTGAATAGCCCCGGTGTTGAGAGCAATCTGTAATCGATGGCCCTCCGCGCCGTAGTCGGTGACCTTACAGACTTTATCGGGAAACTTAACAGAACTCGCGGCCTGGACGGCGTGAAGCGGTATCAGGCTCGCCACAGCGGCGGCAGCCCACAGAGGTAAAGTGCGGGAGATCATAACGTCATCCTTTTATGGTTTGTTGTTTTGCAAAATTAGCACCGCTGTTTCTTTTCTGTGAGTGTGACGATCACGCTTTGCTGCATGTCGTTATTTTGCCTGAAAATAACGCTGATTTTTTGGGCAAATGACACAACTTTTCCGACCTTTCCCCTTCGCAAAGATAAAAAAACCTTCCGCAATTGGTTGCATTATAAAACCATATAGCGCAGGCTTTGTTTAGTTTTATGTTGAAACCAATTAACGCATTCCGAGGTATCACAATGAGTACGCAACGTTCTACGGCTTTGATTACAGGTGCATCTTCCGGGATTGGCGCGGTCTACGCCGACCGTCTCGCCGCCCGCGGTTACGATCTGGTGCTGGTGGCCCGCCGGGAAGCGCGCCTGGTGGCGCTGGCGGAACAGCTGGAGCAGCGCTACGGAGTGAAGGTTACCACCCTGACGGCGGATCTTACCGATGAAACCGGGATCCGTGCCGTGGAGGAGATCCTGCGCAGCAATACCGCTATCGATACCCTGATCAACAATGCCGGCACCGCGCAGATGGCCCCCTTCCTCACGGGAGATGTGGTGCAACATCAGGCAATCAACATGCTCAACACTACCGCCCTGATGCGCCTCACCTATGCCCTGCTGCCGCGGCTGGCGCAGAACAACCGCGGCATCCTGATTAACATCGCCTCGGTGCTGTCGATTCATGCCCGGGCGGGCAGCGCGCTCTACAGCGCCACCAAAGCCTGGGTGCTGAATTTTACGCGCGGGTTGCAGGAGGAGTTTGCCGACAGCCAGGTGCGGATCCAGGCGGTATTACCGGCAGCTACCGCCACCGAAATCTGGGGGCTGTCCGGCATCACTGCTGACGATCTGCCCGCCGGATCGGTGATGACTACCGACAATATGGTGGACGCAGCGCTGGCGGGGCTGGATCAGGGGGAGTTGATCACCATTCCGCCGATGCACGACGAAACCCTGTGGGCGCGCTACGAAGAGGCGCGGCTGGCGCTGTTTGCCAGCGCCCGCACCGGAGAACCGGCGCCGCGCTATCTGCCCCGCTGAGGGTTAACGCTTAAGCGGGTCGCCGTACTCGTACATCCAGGCGGCCAGCGTGGACGCTGATCTCAACCCTGCGACACAGCTGTCGCGGGGTTAGGGTCTCTCTGGCATAGTGAAGCAGACGCCGCCTGCTGATAAGGAAGAACCCCATGCTCGAACTTCGCCCGAACTGTGAATGGTGTGACTGTGACCTGCCCCCTGACGCCCTGGACGCCAGAATCTGCTCCTTCGAATGCACCTTCTGTGCCGCCTGCGCCGAAACCCATCTTAACCATCGCTGTCCCAACTGCCAGGGGGAACTGGTGCGCCGCCCGGTGCGGCCGGCAAATAAGCTGGTGAATTCGCCAGCTTCCACCCTGCGGGTCCACGCGCAAAAAAGGGCCTGACTTCCCCGCTTTCTGACGATGAGGTAAATGATGATCCAGTTGCAGACCATCCCGGCACCGCGCCAGTTCACCGGGGTGGCCCCGGTATTGCTCACCGATGCCACCCTGCTTGAGCGTAAAAATAAGGTGCTGACCCGCATGAACGAGGCAGGCTATGACGCCCTCGTGATTTATGCCGACAAGGAGCACGGGGGTAACTTCGAGTACCTGACCGGGTTTGTACCCCGCTTCGAGGAGGGGCTGCTGATCCTTGATAAGTCGGGCGCTGCTACGGCAATTCTGGGCAATGAGAACCTGAAGATGGCGCAGCATTCGCGGCTCCCGGTCACCCTGAAGCACTGTCCGTATTTCTCGCTGCCCAATCAGCCGATGGACAATGAGACCTCGCTGGAGACGCTGTTCAGCGACATCGGCCTTCACCGGCTCGGCAAAATGGGTCTTGTGGGCTGGAAAATGTTTACCGCTACAGGGGCCGATAATAAACACCTCTTCGATCTGCCGTACTTTATTGTCGAGGCGCTCAAAAACAGCACCGACGCGCAGCTGGAGAATGCCGCGCACCTGTTTATCGGCGGCGATAACGGTGCCCGTGTGACCAACAACGAGAACGAAATCGCCCATTACGAATATGGCGCTAATCTGGCCTCAGGCTGCATGCTGAATGCCATGAACGCGGTGGAGCCGGGGATCCGCGAAACCGAGCTGGGGGCGTTGCTCGCGGCGGAAGGCCAGTATCAGACGGTGGTGACCATTGCCGCCGCCGGGCAGCGTTTTGAGAAAGCGAATTTTTACCCCACGTATAAAAAGCTGGAGCGCGGCCAGCCGCTGTCGATGACCACCGGATTTAAAGGCGGGCTATCGAGCCGGACCGGGTTTGTGATTGCCGACGAGAGCGAGCTGCCTGAAGCGCAGAAAGATTATCTCGATCGGGTGGCGAAGCCCTATTTTGCGGCGGTCGCCAGCTGGCTTGAGACTATCCGCATCGGGATGCCGGGCGGCGAGATGTACGCCCATATCGAAAAGGTGCTCAACAAAACGCAGTATGGCTGGCACCTCAATCCCGGGCATCTCAGCGCCGATGAAGAGTGGATGTCCTCCCCCATTTATCCTCACTCCACCGAGACGCTGAAAAGCGGGATGATCCTGCAGATCGACATTATCCCCTCCGTACCGGGCTACACCGGGGTGAGCGCCGAGGAGAGCATCGCGCTGGCTGACCCGGCGCTGCAACGCAAAATCCAGACGCTCTATCCGGATGTATGGGCGCGGATTGTGACCCGCCGGACCTATATTCGCGACGTGCTGAAGATCAATCTCGCGGATGAGGCGATCCCGCTGTCGAATACCGTGGCCTATTTGCGCCCGTTCCTGCTGGCGAAGGAGAAGGCGTTTACCTGCTGAGGCGAAGGCTGGTACTGCCGTTTGCAATGACCAGATAAAGTATCAATAAATAACCTGCCTCTCCCCCTCTCCTTTAAGGATGAGGGGGAAAATACCTTCCCTGCGGTCGGCCCTTCACTTACCGTACCGGATCACACTTTCTCTATCCTGGCCGGTAACCCCTGGCGCACCGAGGAGCCCGTCACCCACTCCAGCCACGGACCGGGCACCTTACGGGTGGGATCGGCAAAACCGAGATCGTTGAGATTCACCCCAGAAGCAATCTGGCTTCGCTGCGCCATCGGCTCACCATCCAGCCAGTGTTGCCGCGCCCCCATCTCTTTGTGCCCGTAACCATGCTCCATGGCAATCACCCCCGGCATCACCCCGGAGAGTAAACTCACCTGCGCCTCCACGCTGCCGCCCGGCGTCCGTATTCGGGCGAGATCGCCGTGCTGCAGGCCAAACCGCGCGCCATCCTGCGGGTGGATCGCCACCAGCCCCGTCGGCTTCACGTGGTGCAGCCGTTCCACGACGGTGCTTGAGCTGCTCATCACATTTGATTTAAACGACATCAGCTGCATCGGCCACTCCGCTGGCGGGTAGACCGCCTCCAGCGCCCGGCCATCAGACAGGCGGGCCGGATACCAGGTCGGGCAGCCGCTGAAGCGCTCGCCGGTGATGGCGTGTTTGTATGCCGCGACCTGCGGGTTCCAGATATGCAGCGGTTTAGCCCATTCGGTTCCCACCGTCTCTCCTGAGCGGCCCGAGGCATCCGGCGCAAACCGCCCTCCCCGGCTGTAGAGAAACGCCACCGGTAGCGCCTCCCGGGCCGTTAGGATCTGTTTGATGGCCGGGAAGATGCGATCCACGCCGGATAACAAGATGTCCTGCTCGTTGGCTCCGGGCAGCGGTTTCTGCCCGGCAAAGGCGATATTGGCGGCGGCGCGCAGGTAGTAATCCTCCGCGCGGTGTAGCGGGTGCACCTCCCCCTGCGCATCCGGGATGGCGTTGTCGCCAAACCCCGGGAGCTGCATGCGTGTGGCCACCGCAATGCAGAAGGCCTCCATGGAAACCGGCTCGCCCCCGGCGGTTTTCGCCGTCGCGGCGGCCACCACCGGCCAGCGCGCGGTGGTGGTTTTACTCGCCACGCCGCCCCACGGGGCGCTGAATCCCCAGCTTTCGAAATTATGCGTATCCGGCACGATATAGTCCGCCAGGGCGGTGGTCTCATTCATGAAAGCATCGATGGCGATAAACAGCGGCAGGCGCTGCGGATCCGCCAGGCGCTCCTCAATCACCCCCCGCAGCCCCGGGACGCCGTACAGCGGGTTGGTCATGTTCGAGATCCACGCCTTCAGCGGATAGGGGTAGCCATCCAGCGCGGAGGGCAGCAGCTCGGTCAGCTGCCCGGCGACAAAGGGATACCAGGGGGCACGGGCAGGCCACGGCGACTGGCCTGCGGCGATCTTCGCCTGATACTCCTCCGATTGGGCGTAGTCGGCTTTGCTGCGGGCGATATTGAGCCCTTTGGGCGCCACCTTGCCGGGGAACTGTTCCAGGTTGTAGCAGGGCCCGTTCACCTCGCCGTTGAATTTCCCGCCGCCGACAAACACCCCGCCGCTGAGGCTCATGTTCCCCAGCAGCACGTTGAGCATCATTACCGCCCAGGCGTTGTAGAACCCGTTCCCGGACATCATGCCGCCGTGGGTCACTACCGCCGCCTTGCGCCCGTAGCCTGTAAAGGTCGTGGCCAGGGCGACGATCTGATCCACCGCCACCCCGCACTGCTGGCTGTACTGCGCCAGGCTGAAGCGGTGGGCCGACTCTTTCAGACACTGAAAACTGCTTTTCACCGTCACCAGGGTGCTGTCGTGGAGGGTGACCTGCTGCGTCACGTAAAGCGCGCCGCGATCGCACTGGCTGACGGGCACCAGCTCGCCCGCCTCGTTCACCACCAGCGCCTCATCCCCCTGCCCGTCGCCGCCGTTCAGATGGGAAAGGTGTAAATGCTGGCCCGCCAGAGGGTGCGCTTCATCGGTAATGACCAGCCAGGTGGCGTTACTCCAGCTCTTCTCCCCGGCACGCGCCATCGCCTCGCGGCTGGTGAGCGTCAGATACTCTGCGGTATAGCGCTCGTTATCGATGATCCAGCGGATCATCGCCATCGCCAGCGCCGAGTCCGAACCGGGCTTAACCGCCAGCCAGTGGCCGCGATCGTCGGCCAGCACCGTGGTCAGCGGCAGGGCCGGCGAGACCACCACGTAATTGAATTTCCGCAGCCGGGCGCTGGCAAGCTGGCGGGCCTGACGCTTGAAGGGGTTACCCGACTGGGCCGGCGAGGTGCCCATAAACAGGGCAAACTCGACGTTTTCCCAGTCCGGTTTGGCGTGCGGGTTTTTATCCAGATCGCCCATCAGCGCCCCGGACCCGGCGCGGTAGGCCAGGCCGCAGTAGGCCCCGTGGGCACCAAAGTTCTTCGAGCCGAAGCTGTTGAGGGCAAAACGGCGCAGGAAACCGTCCCGCCCCTCATCGCTGGTGTTGGTCACCAGCAGCTGATTGGCCTTCGGCCCCCAGGCGGGATGGCGGACATCCAGCGGGGTGGTGAGATCGCGAATGGCGCGCAGCCCGTCCACGTGCCCCTCGCCGAACAGGTTACCGCCCTCCACCACCTCTTCGATCAGCTGCTCAAAACTGATGCGTTGCCATTTGCCCTCGCCGCGTTTGCCCGCGCGCTTCATCGGGGTGAGGAGCCGCAGGGGGCTGGTCAGGCTTTCCAGCAGAGTGGCACCGCGCGCGCAGGCGGTGGAGCGGGAGCCGAGCCCGCTTTCTCCAGCAAGGCGGGACATCGCCCCGGCAAACGGCATGCTGCTGGGGAACGGTTTCTCATGGGAGAGCGGATGCCAGGGGTTACCGGCGATGCGCAGCACCTGGTTCGCCTGCTTGTCCACCCGCACCCGGATGCCGCACAGCGTCCAGCAGCCAAAGCACTGGGTCATGGAGACCGCCTGGCCGGGCGTGTTCTGCCAGCCGTTATGGACGCTGCCTTCCGGCGGGAGCGAGTTGCCGTGGATCCGGTCGCGGGTCACCTTGCCGGAGGTGCCGTTGACCAGCCCCTCGAGGGCCCGTTGTGCAACATCGCGATAGCTCAGACCGAACGCGGCAAAACCCCCGGCGGCCACGCCGATTTTCAGCCATTGACGGCGGGATAATTTAGGCATGCTGATATCTCCTTGAAAGCCAGGTCACGCACTCCCCGAGGATTATCATCAGGGCCAGCCACAGGCCGAAAGTGCCGATAATCGCCAGCAGGCCGTCGGTGCCCATCGGCAGGGAATAGTCATTTGTCAGGGCGTTGTATTTTGGGATAATTTGCCCCCCCATCAGCACCGCCCAGCGCAGCGTCCAGCAGAGGATCGCCACCAGCAGCGCGCTTGCGAGGGTGATAAAGAACGGGGGCTGATACCGACTGGTATACAACGAGACTGCCAGCGCCGCCGCCCACAGCAGCATCAGGGTAAGCAGGTAAAGGCGGATGTCACCGCCGAGCAGCCACTGCTGGCGCAGCGCTTCCCCCGACAGGGTATCGCCGAGAGACCACGCCAGCATCACCGCCCCGAGCAGGACGAGGGCCACAACCTGCCCCTGCGCCAGCCGCCGGGCGAGGTCGCGCATCACAAGACCGAGCAGCGCCAGCAGCGCGCTCATGGCGCTGAAGAACATCGCCACCGGGAGCCAGTAGCTGAACCACACCGGCCTGGCGCGCACCACGGAGACTTCCCGCCCGGTATAGAGCAGCAACCCGATGGCGGTCAGCGCCGCCGCCAGCGCCAGCCCGCGCAGCAGCCGGGTATTGCCCTTGCGCAGGTGAAACAGTAAGAACCACAGCCCCAGCAGCAGAGTGAACAGCGGTAAAAAGAGCGCGCCCCAGGGCATCCATGACCAGGGGGTCGGCCAGGCGTAAAAGTGCCAGAAGCGCGCGGTCTGGTGCAGGTCGGCGGTCAGCGCCAGCGGGGCGGTGATCCCGCAGGTCAGCGCGATGAACAGGCACACCCGCTCAAACCGCTCGCTGTGCCGGTGTTGCAGCCAGCGGGCCGCGCAGGCCAGCAGGACGGCGCAGGAGGCAATCCCGATAAAGAAAAAGTACTGCACGGCCCAGGGCAGCCAGGTGATGGCCTGGGGTTGAGCCAGCATCTCATCAATGATCATATTCCACCTCCTGCCAGAGTGCGGGTCGGGCGCGGCCCTGCAGCGGCGAGACAAAGGCCTCATCCAGGCCGAGATAGAAGACCTGCGGTCGGGTGTTGTTTTCCGGCTTCAGCACCTTGATTTCGTCCCGGTGCGTCGCCAGCATCCGGCTCAGGGTGCTGCGGGGATCTTTCAGGTCGCCGACGATCCGGGCGCCTCCCACGCAGGATTCTACACAGGCCGGCAGCAGCCCGGCTTCGAGGCGGTGCGCGCAGAAGGTGCATTTATCCGCCGTCTGGGTGGTATGGTTGATAAAGCGGGCATCATACGGGCAGGCCTGCACGCAGTAGGCGCAGCCCACGCAGCGGGTGTTGTCGATCACCACAATGCCGTCCTTGCGCTGGAAGGTGGCCTGCACCGGGCACACCGGCACGCAGGGCGGGTTATCGCAATGGTTGCACAGCCGGGGCAGCAGCACGTTGGTCACCTCGTCGCTATCGGCAAGCCGGACCTGATACTGACTGACGGTGGTGCGGAACGCCCCTTGCGGCGTCTGGTTCTCAATGGCGCAGCTTACCGTACAGGACTGGCAGCCGATGCAGCGGCGCAGGTCGATAAGCATGGCGTAGCGATGCTGGTCGGAACCGCCATGCCGCTCAGGGCCGAACGCGATCTCTGCCTCTGCCAGCGGAACCAGCGCTGCGCCGGCCGTGACAACGCCCATCTTCTGTAAAAACTGGCGCTTACTGATGTCCATGTTGCCCTCCACTCAGTGCGCGTAAGAAAACGATCAGGGATGGTATTACCTGACCAAATGTGGTTATTTACAGTCTAAAAATCTGGCCGGGTCGCTCACTATTGTGGTTAACCACATAAACCCGACGGGCTTGATCTAACGCA
>PJUE01000508.1_pt1 | contig 23151 bp, 12 predicted proteins | sample 1512171 | NCBI WGS metagenome assembly PJUE01 (sample SAMN08177674, study PRJNA422409) | Feces metagenome, whole genome shotgun sequencing project. | isolation source: Chicken feces (3) enriched on wood chips: alkali lignin treatment | host: Gallus gallus | place: USA: Madison | collected 2015-01-15
GCCATGGCGGGGTTTATCAGGTACTCATTCTGAAAGTACTGGCTTTTTAATGGGTTCAACTGTGCCTTCGAAGCACTCCCTATGGCTGTCAGTAATAATATTATGGGTATATATCTTTTCATTGCTTAGTTGGTTCGTTGTTAGTTGTTCGTCTTGGGTTGTTGGTTGTTCGTTTCCTGCTTATCGTTGCTCGATGAACGATTATTCTAGCTGTTCTATGAACGAAGCTTAGGCATCCGTCTCCGGTATTCCCTTCCCGGATACCTAAACTTTAAACTTTCTACTTTTAACTTTTAACTTTATTTACTCTTCACTATCGTTATAAATCCTCTGGTCATTTTCCTGGCCGGTTGATTTCCATCAAAACGGATTATATAGTAATAGGTACCCGGTGCCAGAGGAGAACCGTTCAGTGTCCCGTTCCAGTCATTTTTATAGTTACGTACCGAATAAATCTCTTTACCAGACCTGTCCACTATCGTTAAGGTATGGTTCGGATAGGCGTCGATATTCTTGATCACCCAATTGTCATTCACGCCATCTCCGTTTGGTGTGATGAAGTTTTCGGCTTCTACTGCCATAAAATCATCCTTCACTTCTATCGTGATGGTTGATATACTTTCACAACCATTGGCATTTCTTACCAATACAGTATAAGTGGTAGTCTCCATCGGACGTACTGTTAAAGTCGCTGTATTTTCACCACTGACAATACCTTTTGCAGACGACCAGGTATAAGTGGTGCCGTTATCACTGTTTACGCTTAATACTGCTGTTTCTCCTTTACTAACCATGTTCCCCTTATCACTACTAATAGAATTTACTGGAAGCGGATTAACTGTAATGTTGAAGGTACGACTGATTTCGTCAATTCCTCCGTTCTCTGTCCCTCCATTGTCTTTGATCTTAACTGTAATGGTAGAAGTACCTGAGCTACCCGTTCCAGTCTTATAGCGAAGCTGTCCGTTATTATTTACCGTTAAACTAGCCAATAATGAAGGATTGCTGCCACTAACACTCAGACTTACTGTCTGCCAAGCTTCTGGTCCTGCCCCCATTCCTGTCAGGTTTACTGTTTGCTCCGCAGTGGTATAACAGATTACCTGATTGGCAATCATATCCATTGTAGGTGCTTCATTTACATCCTGTACAGATATAGTAAAGACCTCATCCAGAGAGAAGCCATATTGAGTGGTACTACGTACTCTTACACTGTAACTCTGTTTGGCTTCATAATCCAGTGCATCAGCTGTTAGCAATTGGTTTCCGTTGATCGCAAATCTGGCATTGTCCGTATCCCCCTGCCCTGCAACCAAGCTATATGTGAATACAGCTGTGGCGCTGTTCGATGCACTGCTCAATGTACCTGCCACTGTTCCTGCAGGCTGGTTTTCATACAGCGTAACAGCCGCAAGGCTCACACTGGTTGGTGCACCAGGTTTTACGGTAAGTACTCCGTCTTTGTAAGTGATTTGGTAATTCTGTGCTGAAGCGCCGCTTACCGTAATTGGGTAAGTACCATGCGGGCTGTTAGCGGTGGCAGTAGTACTGATCAGCGGCTGTGTTGCCAGGGCATTGCTCGCATGCTCACCCGTTATGAAACCATCATAACTTACGCTTAGGGTCGGATTATCCTCACCCTCAAATTTTTCCTTATCGTCAGCCGTAACAGCTAGGACTTTTGCAGCAATAGTACCGTTTGTGGTTGCCGAAACAGTTGTCAAGCGGTAATTGTCCCTCTGCGCTCCGGCAAGAACAAAGTCGGTTACAGTTACCATTTTGCCTGTGCCTGCAACGCTGTTGTTGTATACAGCTGTTCCGCTTACATCTACAGCAGCTGCATCACTTGCTTCTACACTATTCAGGCTATAATTAGCTGCTACCAATGTCGCCGATGTGTTACCATCATACACTTTACTGATAAGTGGCATGGCATTTAAAGTTAAGGTAATATCCTTCCTTATAATTGCACCTGTAGTAGTTGCAGAGGTCGTTGTCAGATTGTAATTATCTTTTTTGGTACCTTCCAGTACAAAATTGTTAACTGTCACTGTAATATCACTTGCTGCGTTCCGGCTCGCATAAACCGCTGTTCCCGTTACCGTTACAGCGCTTACATCAGCGGCTTCCACACCGCTCAGACTGTAATTGGCAGCTGTAAGCGTAGCTGAAGTATTGGCATTGTATACTTTAGTAATAGCAGGCGTAGCATTTAAACTTACCGTGATGTCCTTCTTACTAACAGTCAGTACCTGAGTCTGGTCTGATGCTGCAAGGTAAGCTGCATTACCTGCCTGAGAGGCGGTAATAGTTGCCGTCCCTGCACCAACGATGCGAATTTTACCTGCAACGATAGTAGCCACAGCTGTATTATCGGAAGTATAGCTTACCGTTAGTCCCGAAGTTGAACTTGCTCCCGGATCAAAATCAGCATTACCATAAGTTTTAGCTTCCAGAGCATTAAAAGTTATGGTTTGTGGTGCTTTCGGCAATGCTGTTACATCTGCTGAAACCGTACTTTCATTGCCTGCATTATCGAATGCTGAGATTCTGTAATAATAGGTGATTCCGTTAGTAAGCCCGGTGTGGGTATAATTTGTTGTTGGTGTGTAAACGGTATTTAGTAAACTTGTTGGATTTGCACTGGTACCACCGTAGATTTTATACCCCTTAAGGTCATTTTCTGTACCTGCTGTCCAGCTAAGTTCATTTTGAGTATCACCACTCGTTGCAAGAAGCCCGGTAGGTGTCGCCGGTGCTGTCTTATCGAAGGTAACCGAGCTGGAATTAGTTGTGCTGTTAACTGCAGTTCCGCTGTTACCCGCTATATCTGAAAAACTGATGCTGAACGTTATCGTACCTCCTGTGTCCGAATCGGTCATGGTGTATTTACCGGCATAAGTATTACCTGAGGTATTAGCAACCGTTACTGTATGACCCGCAATAGTAAGTACTGGTGTACTCACAGCCTCACTGGCTGTAAAGGTAACAGTTACCTCGTCGCCTGTTTTGGCAAGGCTGGTTACGGCATTATTGGATGAGATTCCTACATGGCTTAAAGCGGGCACTATTCCATCTGCAAGAACAGACACAGTTGATCCTACATTGCTTAGACTAAGAACGGCATCGTTACCTGCAGCATCCCTCAATGTCCCGCCATTTAGGAATAAAGTACCTACCGTAATTCCGTTGTCATCTGCATCACCAGAAACAATAGTATACCTGAATATTAAAGCTGAAGTACCTGAACCACTAACATATTCAGCATTGCGAACGCTATTACCAACGGTAAGGGTTATAACAGGAATACCTCCACTTGTAGTTACTATAGTGGCCTCACTCAAATTCAATGTAAAATCTAAATGATCACCTATTTTATAGGTGCCGTTTGCCGGAACAGCAACACTGCTGATCGTTGGAGCGGTCTCGTCCCAACCTGATACCGTAATACCATTCCCTGTGAGATCTGCAATAGTTATCGCTGCATCAGCGCCCGCGTTCCAGTCTTCGGCGGCTGCCAGGTTATAAGTAGTGGCATCGTTGGATATAGTTCCGTTTTTATTCAATAAGGTATTGACTGCCGCTTTATCGGTAGCATCCAGCGTGAAGATGAAAGCGGTTGAGGTTCCGGGAGTTAACTCTGCATCCGCTGTGCCCACCAAAGTGTAGGTATCTCCCCCCTGTCCTGTTAGAGTAAACTTATTGGCGATAAAGGATTTATCAGGATACAATGTCAGCAAGTTGGTGCCTGCTACGCTTAATACACCTGTAGCCGCATTATACATTGCTGAAGTAATTGATGGTACAGCGACATTACTTACCGTCACCAGATTACCTGTTAAATCCATATTCAGCGGGTCTGCTTGTAACCAGCCTGCTTCCGCTTTGATATAGAAGTTGGTCCCTCCTGTTGAAACTGTACCGTTTTTGTTAAAGAAAGGATCAATTGTACTTTTAGCTTGCTCTGTCAGCACCATGGTAAAGGTATTGCCATTGATCTCCACATTGGCATTTGGTGTTAAAACCAGTGTACTGAACTGTACATCGATTCCTCCCTGAACTACCAATTTTATTTTGGTTACCTCAATATCATTATTTGCGCCCGCATTGGCTACCAGATTAGCACCCGTTACTACCAGAGTTCCGGTAGCGGCATCGTAGGTTGCCGAAATGATAGCTGGCGGCATGCTCAACACAAAATCATTTCCTGTACCGCCTGCATAGCTTACTTTAAGTACCTTGGTATTGAAAGTTTTTGTATCACCTTCAAATAACCCGGAGAAAGTATAGGAAAAAACATCTGTTCCAACATTATCAATAAAAGTAAAACTATCTCCTTCCTGCGGAACGTAAGAGCCAATTAAAGATAAAGCACCTCTTAAGGTTCCCGCTCCGTTTAATTTCACCTGGCTATAACCGGTGCCTGCCGTAGCACCATCAACATGAACTTCAAAAATACTTCCTATTTCCAGCGTTAAATCGCCATTGATGGTTAATGTGCCTGCACTATTTGTTCCCGGAGATAAAGTTGCATTTGTGCTGCTATATACATTTCCGGTGATGCTGCCAGTACCGCCCAGTTTAGCATTATTATTTACCCCACTCATGATACTGCCGGTAATATTTAATGTTCCGGCAGAAATATAGGTTTGACCAGTATAGGTATTGGTACCAGATAAGCTTAAGGTTCCAGTTCCATCCTTGTATAAATTGCCCGCTCCTTCAATTACCCCACTCAAAGTAACACTTACAGAAGATGGAACAGAAATGGTTGGATTATCTGAAGATAATTGCATCTTATTGGCTATGGTGGTGGCGCTTGTAATATTTAAAACTGGTGAACCACTCATATAGATCATACCTGTTGGCAAATTAGCTTGTGTCGCTACATTTAATACGCCATCTTGCAGCGATACATTGCCCGAACTGCTATTGGCACCCTGCAAAGTAAGTGTGCCTGGTCCAACTACGCTTAAGTTACCTGCCCCGCTCATGGCACCACTTAAAGTTACATCAGATGTGGTTGATACGAGTGCATTTCCGTTACCCAATATGATAGGATTAGGGATGGTCATTACCTGGTTTGCCACGAAATAAGCATTATTCTGAATGGTGATACTACCTGTAGGTAAATTATTAGGTGATAGGATTTCAAAAGTTCCACCGTCTAAAATAAAATTTGCATTGTTTTGCGCTGTAGAGCCTGTTAGTTTAAGGTAACCATTTCCGGCTTTCGTCAAAGTAGCACCTGTTTGAATATTCAGATTTCCTGATGAGGTAACCGATCCACTTGTTACATTAAACTTGCTGTTGCCAGCTATGGTAATGGCACCGGCTAATGTTAAATCTGCAATTGATTCAAACTCCAAATCTCCGGATTGAAAACTAAGTGCACCGCTAAGTGGCTTCCCGTTTCCGGTTAGTTTTAAAGAACTGTTATTGACACTTAAACTTCCTGCTCCGGTATTGGCAGTAGTAAGATGTAAAACTCCACCACCGTTAAACACTATATTTCCAGCGCCAGCCAGAATACTATTTACCAATAATGTTTTATTAGTAGCCGAAGAAAAAGTAGCAGTGGTTCCAGCCGCAAGCGTAATGGTATTATTGGAGATGGTGATATTATCATTAACGACAAAAGTTAAACTTTCATTAAGTGGCAAATTACTTACTATATCAATAGTCTCTTCTGCCAGATGAGAAGCAAACACAAGGGTTTGGCTTCCGGTTGCATCCGCAGCGGCAATTGCAACGGCCTCGCTAAGGCTTACGCCATTGCTAATATCAATTGTTCCGGTATCGCTACTATTAGTAATATAAATGGTATCGCTGGTAACCGTTACATTTGCAGTGGCACTTACAGAACCATCGCTAAAAGTAAAACGCAACGAGGCATCTCCTGCAGGAGTATCGTTACCATAGTTTATTCTTTGTAGTACATTATTAACCAATGTCTGAGTAGCTATGGTACCCGAGCTGTTGAAAGCTATGGTTAAAACCCCGCCGGTATTGGTAAAAGTGGCAAAAGTCTGTCCACCACTTTGCAGGCTATTTCCGCTGACCGTAAATAAAGCTCCAGGAGTATTAAAGCCGAAGGTATCGTTAGCAGTAGCAGTTCCTATTCTTTGAACGCTTAAGCTAGATCCGGCATAATCACCGTTTCCACCATTAAGGGCATTCAATTCAGCATCACTTACAGCGGCATTAGCTCCTGCATCCAGTATCACTGTATTCCCCGTTCCTGGCCATGCTACACTATCGCCATTGAGGTTAGCAAGAACCGGGGCGTTATTCATAATTTGTTGCAACTCATAAGCTCCCATATCTATAATACCACTTCCGTACTGGTAAACACGTGGATTGCCCGCAAGGTCTTTGGTATTGGCATTTAATCCGGTAAACAAACTGTTGCTACCTTCATTTACAGCCGGACTTGAGGCTGACAGCGTATAATCGCCTGCCGCTGCATTGGTAAATTGTGGGTCTAAATTGGAAACACTGGTTCCCGGACCTGAGTACTCCCCTTGTATAATACTGTTGTTTGCCGTCCCCATGTATCCCCCAATTCCTTCATTGGCGCTATTCCCCCAAATAATACTATTTTTTATGATAGCACCTCCCCCATCATTAAATACAGCTCCCTGAGCTATATTATTAGTATTATCGGCTATGGTAACATTAATTAATTCCGGTGCAGAAAATGCATTATAAACTCCACCCCCTCTATATGTGTTACCACCATTATGATGTATCAGTGAATTTACTATTTTTGGATTGGAACTAACATTACAAATACCGGCACCATCTCCACCTGCAGTACTATTGTGTGATACCGTAACGAATTCTATCAAAGGACTTGAGAGATAATTATAAATACCTGCACCCGAGTTTTGTTTTATTAAATTGCCACTTACAGTAATCGTGTTGCCACCTCCATCTGCATAACCTCCTTTAATCGTAAAACCGTTTAAAGTTGCTATGCCGGCGTCGCCTGAACTTAGTACCACGTGGTAAGCATTGTTAGTGTTATTAGTTCCATCCGGCAAATCATTATTATCTATATCTCCACTCAAAATACTGGCATTTGCTGTAAGGCTTAAATTTCTGTCGGCCAAAGTATTTTCTGTCCCAGCAAAGCCTCCATATACTTTTACATCTTTTACTAACAGGAAGGCATTCTCCCTGCCTTTATCTGTACCAAAGCTAACACCGTCTACAGGACTATACATTGGTTTATAGGTACCGCCTGCTACCCAGATTTCTCCCACCTCACTGTTACTTTTCATTTCTTTTAAGGCATCGGCTAATTCTTTTTTTGCATTAGCCCAGCTATCACCATTGCCATTGCCTCCCACCACATTTTTATTGACATAGACTCTTTTGGAAAGAGCAGTTACCGGTCCAATCTTGTTGCTTTCACCAGCGATACCAAAAGCAGTACCATCTTTTGGCGTTACCTCAAAACTGATATATTTACCGGCATCTGCTGCTGCTAATGTATAAGTAGCGGCAACTGCCCCACCTATAGTAGTTTTATTTAACCCTGATGCATTATCTGAACGATACCATTTATAGGTACTGCCGCTCTCTGCATTGTTGTCGGCATCTGCATAGGTATAGGTTCCGGTAAGAGTTTGTCCTACGGTCAATGTTCCGGTAATCGCTATATTTGATGCTACTGGAACAGTATTTACAGGTTGAAGAGAGGCTGTTTCTACCCAATTTGATGTATTTCCATTCAAATTGAACTCAGAAAGGGTGGCATTTGTACCATTTCCCGTTCGCTCCGCAAGTGTAATCTGTCCGGCATTATTCGCTCCTCCAATGCCATGGTTAAAATCGTAATATCGTACCAAGGCAGCCGGATAAGGTGCTGTCAGTTCAGTGCTTCTATATTGGTTAATCTGCGTTAAGGTCCTCACCTCGTTCCAGATCCGGAAATCGTCAAGTGCGCTGTTGCCAAGTCCATATGTACCATATACCCCGTTCCCATATCCCATTGTCATATTATCAACAGGCAATTTTGGTCTACCTGCATTGCCACCCGGTTCGGTGTACGATGTCTCCACACCGTTGATATACATTTTTATGCCTCCGGCACTGCCGCTTATCGCTACATGGTTCCATGCCCCATAGGTTAATACAGCATCAGATTTAAATGATGTAGTTTTAGTTGTCCACAACGACACGGCGTGATCGTCCTCCAGATAGATACCGACATCCGCACCATCATTTGACCAATAGATTCCCTGCCAATTATTGGCCTCAGCCTCTGAGTCCAAAAACAGTTTAAATTCCACGGTGAATTCGGTAGGATTTATTCCGGAAAACCCAGTTATCCTTGCATTATCGTCAAAATAAAGCGCATTGAAGGTCGGAGTGGTAAAACTTATCTCATTCCCATAAGCCGTCCCAATCGAATTCGTTGCATAAGCCTTGTAATAAATAGTAGTCCCGGAAGGCAGACCATTTACCGTTTGGTTAAAACTACCAGTACCATCATTAATAATTACTTTGTTGTTAGCAGTAGTTGGATTGGCTGTTGTTGCCCATACAATACCTCTTTCTGTTATAATAGCACCTCCATCATCGGTAACATTACCACCTAAAGTGGCGAATGTGGTTGTAATATTGGAAGCAATAGTAGCTGTAGTTATTGTCGGTAATGTTTTGACTGGAGCAGGCGACGTACTAGCCGTCATTACACGTTTACCGTCACCAGATATGGCCACTGCCACGAATTTATGGTCACCATAGGTGACTGCGTACCATCTATTCGTCGACGGTGTATCGTCCAGTGTCCAATTGATTCCATTAGTACTGGTCATCACCTGTTTACCCGTACCCGAATCACCAACCGCAACGAATTGTCCTTCTCCATAACAAACCGAATACCATGTATTAACGGCAGCGGCAGATCGGAGTGTCCAGGTAATTCCGTCTGGACTGGTCATCACACGGTTAGTGCCGTTGTTTGCAACAGCGACGAACTGACTACCACCATAGGTTACGGAATACCAAGCGCTTGCATGATTCGAAACTGGGCTCGTCCAATTAATTCCATCTGGACTGGTCATTACGCGGTTAGTGCCGTTGCTTGCAACAGCGACAAACTGCCCACCACCGTACGTTACGCAACGCCAAGCATTGATTTCTGATGGGGTCCGCTGTGTCCAGTTTACGCCATCCTCACTGGTCATCACATTATTTCCGTCACCCGCAGAAGCTACCGCAACAAAACGACCATTTCCGTAAGTGACCGAAGACCAATAATTTCCGGTTGAGGGAGTAGCTCTAGATGTCCAATTGATTCCATCCGGGCTGGTCATTACCCGTTTATTACCACCCGAAGAAGCCACTGCTACAAAAAGATTATTTCCATAAGTTACGGAATTCCATAAATTGTAATTTTCAGATTCCGGGGTTGTTTGAACTGCCCAGGTCACTCCATCCGAACTTGTCATCACTGCATTGTTGGACGCAGTTCCGGCTACTGCGACAAACACACCATTCCCATAAGTTACAGAACGCCACAAATTATCCGCGGCAGAGTTCTGGAGTTCCCAAACCAAATCTACTGGCGGACTAGCTACAACTGGACCTCTTATAGCACTTTCTACTTCTGTACCAAAAGCAGCACCATCTTTCGGAGTTACCTCAAAACTAATGTACTTGCCTGCATCTGCTGCTGTCAACGTATAAGTTTTGGCAGTTGCCGAAGCAATAGCCGTCTTATTGGTTCCAGCAACATCATCAGAGCGATACCATTTAAAGGTACTACCACTTTCTGTATTGTTTTCGGAATCTGTATAAGTATAAGTTCCTGTTAGAGTTTGGCCAACGTTTAATGTTCCTATTATGGAAACAGATGTGGCTGCTGGAGGGTTGTTAACTGAAATTGTAGAGTAATCATAAGGAATAACCAATGAATAGGGAAATCCTGGGTTCTGCATAAAAATTTCACGGTTTGTACCGTCATTAAGATTTGCTCGCATAATAACTGAAACATCATTGGCGTCTTGATCATGCCAATAAATCTTTCCTCCCTGTTTGTCAATAGTCACTGACACAGGCCTGCAATTATCAACGACTGCTTGACGTAAACCATTATCTGCGTGTTTACGTTCAATCTTTCCAACCCCATTTGCAAAATTGTCCCAATAGAGAAACCTAGTTTCATGGTCAAAGTACAAACTCCATGGATATCCTACTCCCGTTGCAAATTCTTCAATATTTTGCCCGTCCAAATTCGCTTGCTTGATTTTTGCGGAATTTTCTTCAAACCAATAAATATTCCCAGCGGATATATCTAGTGTTAAGCTTACAGGCCCTCTACCGTTCGAACTTTCTTCAATTACAATTTCACGGCTAGTACCATCCAGATTTGCTCGTTCAATCCTACCTGCAGTAAAATTATTCCAGTATATTTTCCCTCGAATCGGATCAAGAACTATACAATTTGCATCGCCGGTATTATTAACTATTGTTTCTATGGATAAACCATCAAAGTTTGATCTGTATATCGCTTTATTGTTAGTATGATTCCAATAAAGTTTTTTATTTATCGGATCAACTGCCACAGCATACACTTCGTCTGTTTGTATATTCGACGCTATTGACATCCTGTTTTGTCCATTTAGCTGTACAGATTCAATTGCACTAATATCATAATTATGCCAGTAGAGCTTGTCGTATATAGAAATAGGGGTGGACGGCAATGTCGCAAAACTTTCATTATTTCCATATGCAGTTCCAGCAGAATTAGTGGCAAAAGCCCTATAATAAATAGTCATACCAGAAGGCAAACCACTTACTGTTTGGCTAAAAGTGCCGGTACCAGCGGTACCATAAGCTACTTTATTGCTTGCCGTAGTTGGATTGGCTGTTGTTGCCCACACAATACCTCTTTCAGTTACCGCTGCACCTCCATCCGCAGTAACATTGCCACCTAAAGTTGCCGATGTAGCTGTAATAGTTGTAGCTACTGTGGTGCTTACTGTTGGAGCGGTATTGCCTGGAGCACTTAAATTACAACTCGAATACTGCCCTACTGATGCAGTAGAAAGTATCCAGTTTGACATGTTCATCACTGCGGTGCGGATGTTTGCAGCATTAGCTACAGTAGGAACTGCTTCACATTTGAATTTTCCTGATTTCGCAAGGGTATTGCCTGTTACAGAACCAGTGTAAAACGCACTGTTACCACCTATAAGCCCCGGAGGCATTAATGATGCATTAGGGTTAGGAAAAAAGGCTCCAATATTCCATCCTGGTGTTGTGGTCGTTCCACTATAAAAATAATTAATTCCCGCAATGCAGTAAGCACCAGTACCAGTAATACTTCCTGCACCTCCCTGGAAAGCAATAATCTGGTCCCCGACATCGGATAATGACAATCCATTAGTAGATGAACCTTCGGTCAGCGTAACAGTTCCATTAGCAGATGAGCTAGAAGTAGCAGAATTATAAGTAGACGCTACAAGTCCCCTAATATAAACTTCAGTACCCATCGCAATTGCACTACCACTCGTCCAGGTAAGCGTAGATTCCGTCCCCCCTGCAGCCTGCCAACCCGAACCATTATAACCTCTATCGGTAAAACTTATGGTAGTTCCTGAAGATATTGGTGCCAGCAAAACAAAAGAAAAGCCATCACCGCCAGTTGTTGATGAAGGAGTAGAATCATAGCTTGTAAAAATAATATCTCCTGCAGAGAGCGTAGTCTGCGCCACTACACTTTTCATGCTCACGAGCAAAAATAGCATGCTTAATAAAAGTTTAGCTTTTAATCTTGCCTTACCTAAACAGACAGATGCCGATGGGAAAAATAAATCAGAATAAAGTTGTTTCATACTTTATGTTTAGTTTCTTAGTTAGTTTTAGTATCAGTATTAATTTGGATAGCGTAAATAAATTTATGATGGGGAATAAAAAACATTACAGTATTTTTATTGTATACCTATTTTCTGTTTTTTATCGATTATAAAACTTAGCCCTTCCTTTAACCGTACAATAAATTCACTTTTATATAAGGAAATATTATTTAACAGAGCTACGCTTTTACAAAATCGATTTTTTTGCTCCCAAAGATAGGCTGAAGAAAAGGGTCAATCCTATAGACCTAAGGGTCTGTTTTTACTATAAATTCTTTTACAACCTAAAAAAATTAAGAAAAGTAATGATGTCTTAAGGATTTTGTTATTCAGTAAGAAACTATTTATTAAAATGAACGTATAAAGGTAAAAGTTAGAAGTAGAAAGTTAAAAAAGTAAAATGTTTAGTTTATTACTATTGTATAATTGCGCGAATATTCCAGATAATGCCACATCCCTCTAAATGAAATTAACTTCCGCTCTCCGCCTTTGTTTATATATTTTATTATCGCTTCCCTCTTTCTGTTTAGGAAAAGGCATTCTTATATCCGAAAAAGACATAGGAACTGAGATTTCCCTTAAACCGTTTTTCTATGCTGTAGAAGATTCTCTGGACAAGTATGCTGCTACAGATATCTTGCGTAAACACCAATCAGACTTTAATCCTTTAGAACAGCTTAAGCTTACTGCTCCGGACCATACGGTATGGTTAAAAACTGTTATACAAACGTCTAATGAGCTCTTGCATACAGATTTTTGTTTGAGTTTTAATCATTTAACCTTTGTTGATCTTTATCTTTTTAAAGATGACACTCTGATTGCACACAGAAAAGGTGGAGTATTTAGAAAACAATCGGAAATTTATATTAAAGACCAGCGACTTGCTTTTAATCTGTCTTTTAGCAAGTCAAGCAATTATCAATTGCTATTAAAAGTAAAACATACCAAGAAGTTTCCGCCCATCTTCAATTTTCAGTTACAGGATGCTTATACACATCTTCAGCTAAATAAAAACTTAGAGCTTACGAACGCCTGGCTACAAGGTGCATTGGCGATATTATTTTTATACGCCTGCATTTCATGGTTAGTTAATCGTTACCGGCCTTTTATATGGGTAGCTTCATTCTTATTGCTAATAGGGCTTTATGGCTTTTCCTTACAACCGCAATATATCGATCTGCTATTTCCATCTTATCCCGAAACGGGCTGGCTATTGGTTCTGGTATACCTGCATTTCGGCATTGTTAGCTTTTATCTGCTCATGGTAGATTTTCTGGAAATCAAAAAAAATGATGCCGTACTTTATCGTCTGATTATGTACTTCATAAAGGGGATTCCTTTCTTCACCTTATTATGCCTTACAAATAATATACTAACTTCTAATTATTACCTTACTAATCAAATCAATCTTTACATATCTCTGATTCATCTATTTTGTATAGGTTATACATTTTTTATCCTATGGAATAAATTAGATAGCAGCCAGCGATTTCTCTTGTATGGAATCATTGTGTTTGCAATAGGTGCCGTGGCTTTGGTGGGAGTTACTTTTGTATTAAATGAACAGGGTTTTATATATGCGCCTATTATTACGAAAACTACCATTATACTGATAACGATATTATTTTTAGCGGGAATAGGCAGAAAGCTGCGACAACATGAACAGGAAAAAATTGCTACACTGAAATTGCTAAATAAACTACATAGCGAACATAATACACTCATAGAACATAAGGTAGAAGAGCGTACTATTGAACTGCAGGCTATGAACAGTAAGTTAACACTGCAGCAGGAAGAATTGATCAGCCAGCATAACCATATTCAAACCCTGATGGATGAACTGAATCATAGGGTAAAAAATAACCTGCAGATGCTTTATAGCCTAAGTACTTTTCAATTGCCACAAATACAGAATGAAAAAGGTAAACAAGTACTTAATGAAATGCGTAGCCGTATTAAGGCCATGATGTTGGTGAATGAACATCTGAATACGGAAACGGAGGAGCAATCTATACAAGTGTCTTCCCTTACGAAGGAAATTAAACAGCATATACAGTACATTTACGATCCTCAACAAACGGTTAAAATTGATCTGGATATTCCTGGCAATTTTTTACTGAGCACCAAACATTCTTTACCTTTTGGCTTGATACTGACCGAGCTTTTTACCAATACATTTAAGCATGCATTTGAGCCAGAACACATTGCACCGTCTATTAAAATTGAAATCTTACTGTCGAAAGAAGAGATACAATTAAATTATAAGGACAATGGTAAGGGTGTGGAGAAATTAGATACTCGCTCATCAATGGGGATATCTCTTATCCGTGACCTGGCAAGACAATTAAAAGGACAATTACAAATAAATACAAATTCCGGATTCCATTATTTTTTCACTTTTCCCAAACACTAAACATGATACGCATTTTAATTATTGAAGATGAAATTGTTATTGCCCGGTTTATAGAGCAACAACTTAAAACGATTTCTCCCTGCGAAGTTGAAATTGCACTCTCTATTGAAGAGGTAGAGCTTCTACTTCCCGATTTCTCTCCGCAATTGGTACTATGCGATATTGAACTCAACGATAGACTGGACGGTATTGAACTTATTCAATCTTTAAAAATATCTCATTCGTTTGAATTGGTTTTTATTACCTCTTATCAAAATATTAATACAATTAACAGAGCTTTTGAACTTGGCCCATCAAACTACATCATCAAGCCTTTAGATGAAAGCAGATTATATGCTGGGGTTTTACCGGTCATCAAAAAGATATCTGCCCACAGCGACGCGAGAAATGATATTGCTGAACTTCAAAAGCAGGTCAGTCAAAGTGAATTGAATATTCTCAGGCTAATTGCTAAACAAAAAACGACCAAGGAAATTGCTGATATCCTAAATTTGAGTCCATCTACTATTAAAAACCATAGACATAGTATTTGCAGAAAGTTGAATCTGGGAGAAGAAACTAATGCTTTATTGACCTGGACATTAAAAAATCATAAACTACTAGAAACAGGACAACACAGTATTAAGACAAAATAAATTAACACCAATTAGCCTTGTCTCCAGTTTTTAATACCTTATTAAATAACTATATTAGTTCTTCTTTAACCCTTTCTCAAGGGCACCCTTCAATCAAAACATTATAAAGTCTATAAAAGTCCGTAAAACTCCGTGAAAGTCCATTGATGTACCGCACCTGCTTCGGTCCCGGTTCACTCACGGTACGCCTCTAATTCGGATATGATTTGGTACACCTTTCCGTGGTTTCGAAGAAGTTCCAAACCAATGTGGTATATAATTCGTTATTTATATGATTATCCCCAATCTGATATCAGATACTAAGTTCTGCCGACCAAATACAAATAAATTCAATTCTCTTGTAACCTTTCCTTTCCTCGGTTACCCTAATAAGGTATAACTAATGCAAAACAAAATGGAAAGTAAAAATGAACAACAGTTATTGCGCTCAACGCTCAATCTGTTAAAAGCTGTATTTGTAATTGTCCCTATAGTTGCAGGGACAGACAAATTTACAAATCTTCTTACCAATTGGGAACAGTATCTTAATCCTTCGATTGCTGCTTTACTGCCTTTCTCTCCTTCTACGTTTATGATGATTGTAGGTATTATTGAAATTATTGCAGGCATTATTGTACTAAAAAAAACCGAAATTGGTGGTTATATTGTTGCTGCATGGCTTACAGCGATCGCATTAACATTACTGGCAGGACTTCACTATTTAGATGTTGCAGTTCGTGATCTTGTAATGGCCGTTTCGGCTTTTGCTATGGCAAGAATTTCTAAAATCATTGATTGAGATTATGACCCCGTTCGAAAAATTTACCGAAGCAGAAATTATTACAAGAATTTTAGAAGGAGAGAAATCTCTTTATGAAATTATTGTAAGAAGGTTTAATCCGTATCTGTATAAAGTGGGGAGGTCATATAATTACAATCATGAAGACACGCAGGACCTCATGCAGGACACCTTTATTGATGCTTATAAAAGCCTCTTGCAATTTGAGGGTCGTTCCGATTTTAAAACATGGATTATCCGTATCATGATGAATCATTGTTACAGAAAAAGAGAAAAGTCCAGTTTTAAAAATGAAATGACTCAAGATATAAACGACAATTCGAAACCAATGTTTAGCAACTCAAATAACGATACAGATAAAGTGATTGGAAACAGGGAATTAAGACATGTTCTTGAAGATTCTCTGAGTAAAATTCCTTTTGATTACCGGATTGTATTTTCACTACGTCAAATCAATGGGCTTAACGTAACCGAGACTGCAAACTTATTAAGTATTAGCGAAACTAATGTGAAGGTACGGCTTAACAGATCGAAAGCAATGCTGAGAAGCGAGATAGAGAAAATATATTCTGGTCGAGAGCTGTTTGAATTTAATTTAATCTATTGCGATGCAATAGTAGAAAACGTAATGCATAAAATAAATGAACTCTGATTCTCATATCAAGGAAATAATAGATAGTGGTTTAAATGAAGACTTAACTGATACAGCTCCTGCTGCACATCATTTTGAATTAAGCGAAAGCGAAAAAATAAGTAAAATTGAATATCATTTTGAGGAAATTATGCGTACGCTTGGCCTGGATTTACGCGACGACAGCCTAATTGGAACTCCAAAAAGAGTTGCAAAGATGTTTGTTAAAGAGCTATTTAGCGGTCTAAATCCGAAAAATAAACCGGAGATTAGTCTTTTTGAAAATAGGTATGGTTATAAGAACATGCTTATCGAAAAAGACATTTCGCTATACTCCAATTGTGAACATCATTTTGTCCCTATTATTGGCAAGGTACATGTTGCTTATATTCCCCACCAGCAAGTTATTGGATTGTCTAAAATTAATCGTTTGGTACAGTATTATGCCAGACGCCCTCAAGTTCAGGAGCGATTAACAATACAGATATCTGACGCGTTAAAAGAAATTTTCCAACATAATGATATTGCGGTTGTTATTGAAGCAGATCACCTATGTGTTGCATCAAGAGGTATTAAAGATACCAACAGCATAACCACTACTGCGATCTACTCGGGTAAATTTGAAGATGAAACTACCAAACAGGAATTCTTATCGCACATTTATAGCAAAAAACAATAATTATGGCACAGGTTGTTAAAATAATAAACATTGAACATCTCACACATGATGTTCTTCGGATAACTGCCGAAAAACCAACTGATCTTCATTACCTTCCGGGGCAAGCGGTAGATGTATCCATTAATAAACAAGGTTGGGAACAGGAGTTGAGACCCTTCACTTTTACTTCCTTACCCGAAGATGACCATATAGAATTTACTATTAAAACCTACCCTGATCATCATGGCGTTACAGCGCAATTACTCAAACTCGGAAAAGGTGATGAGTTAATTATTGGAGATGTTTTCGGGGATATCACATACAAAGGTGATGGCATTTTTATCGCCGGCGGTGCGGGTATTACTCCTTTCATTGCCATTTTTAAGCAGCTTGAAAAGCGGGATGGCATTACACATAGTAAATTGATCTTTGCCAATAAAACTAAAGCAGATATTATTCTTGAAGACAGTTTCAGCAAATTGTTAGGCAGCAGATTTGTTAACGTACTTTCTAATGAGCAGTTACCAAACTACGAATACGGCTATATTTCTGCTGATCTGATAAAAAAACACATAGACGACCACACCTTATATTTTTATCTCTGTGGTCCCGACCCGATGATGCAGGCAATAGAACAGCATTTATCTTCACTAGGTATTGAAGATGCTTTTATTGTTAAAGAAGGTTTTTAAGTACGAAGCTGTTTCCAATATTCTGAAAACAGCTTCTTATCTTTTATATGTGTTTTAATTTAACTTTAGTTTGATGAAGTGACATTGGAGACGTTAACTTTCCAGCCAGCACCAACTACCTGATCATATCAAAACCGGTATAAGGAATCAATACCTCAGGTATTTTAATCCCATCTTCTGTTTGGTAATTCTCCAGAATAGAAGCGACAATTCTAGGTAATGCCAATGCACTTCCGTTTAATGTATGTGCCAGTTGTGGTTTGCCTTCACTACCTTTGAAACGTAATTTCAAGCGATTAGATTGATAAGTTTCGAAATTAGAAACAGAAGAAACCTCTAACCAACGTTGTTGTGCGGCACTCCACACTTCCATATCATAAGTTAAGGCAGAAGTAAAGCCCATATCGCCTCCACAAAGTCTCAACACTCTGTAGTGTAAACCTAGTTTTTGCAACAAACTTTGTACATGCAGACTCATTTGTTCCAATACTCCATAAGATTTATCCGGGTGTACTACCTGTACAATCTCTACCTTATCGAATTGATGCAAACGGTTTAAGCCTCTTACATGTGCCCCATAAGAACCTGCTTCTCTTCTGAAACAAGGTGTATAACCACAGTTTTTAACCGGAAGCTGATCCTCTTTTAAAATAACATCTCTGTAGAGATTCGTGATAGGCACTTCGGCTGTTGGGATCAGATATAAATTATCTAATCCTACAAAATACATTTGTCCTTCTTTATCCGGTAACTGACCGGTTCCAAAACCAGATGCTTCATTTACCAAATGTGGTAACATCATTTCTTCGTAGCCAGCTTTTTCAGCCTCCGCCAAAAAGAAATTAATTAATGCGCGTTGTAATTTAGCGCCTTTACCTTTATACACCGGAAAACCTGCTCCGGTGATTTTGGTTCCCAGTTCAAAATCTATTAAATCGTATTTCGCTGCCAGATCCCAATGTGCCTGTGCACTTTCCGGTAATTCAGGCGCTTTTCCATAAGTCAGGACAATTTCGTTATCTTCTGCGGAAACACCTTTAAGAACAGATGCATGCGGAAGATTAGGTAATTGCACAATTCTATCATAAAGCTCCTGCTCTAAAACAGCCAACTCATCGTTCAGTTTTTTAATATCGTCCTTAGCCGCAGTAGTCTTTGCCTTGATGGCTTCTGCTTCTTCTTTCTGACCAGCCTTCATTAATTCGCCAATTTTTTTGGCTGCTGCATTGGCTTCTGCCTGCAAGGCATCTCCCTGCGATTGTGTGGAGCGTCTTTTCTCATCTATAGCAATAATTTCATCAACCAACTCTGGCTGACCAAAATTTCTTACACTTAAACGTTCAAGCACATGCGCTCTATTCTCGCGGATATAATTAACTTGCAGCATATTTTATTTTTTTGACAAAGATAGGATTCGATTTTTAATTTACGATTTTAGATTTACGATTTTAACCGTAAAAGACACAAAGAAAGCACAATGAACGTAGAGCCATTTGATTCAGATTTACCAAGAAAGACAAAATGCAGCTCGCCAAAAAACGTTCAAAGTACAAAACATAAATAATGGAGACAAACGGAACGGAAAAGCACAGATCAACTCCCCTCTCTTTCGGAGAGGGGTCGGGGGCGAGGCCTGGAAAACTATACCTGGTACCTACACCTATCGGCAATTTAGATGATATGACTTTCAGAGCTGTTAAGATATTGAAAGAATGTGATATTATACTGGCAGAGGACACCCGTAATTCTGCACCTATGCTTAAGCATTTTGGAATAGATAAAAAACTCTTTTCACATCATCAGCATAACGAACATAAGGCTGTAAATGAGATTATCAGGTTTTTAAATGAGGGTAAAAACATTGCTCTTATTTCTGATGCAGGAACACCTGCCATATCTGACCCTGGTTATCTTTTGAGCCGCGAGGCTATAAAAAATAAAATTGACATTGAATGCCTTCCGGGAGCAACAGCCTTTGTTCCGGCATTGGTTAATTCCGGATTACCAAATGATCGTTTTGTATTTGAGGGATTTCTTCCGGTAAAAAAGGGTAGGCAAACCAGATTAAAAGAACTGGCTTTGGAAAAAAGGACCATGATTATTTATGAATCCCCGCATCGCTTACTGAAGTCCTTAGATGAATTCATTGAGTATTTTGGCGAGGACAGACAAGCTTCTGTATCCAGAGAACTAACCAAGATGTATGAAGAAACAGTCAGAGGTACTTTGAATGAAATTAAGCGACATTTTGTTGAGGGAACAGTAAAGGGTGAGTTTGTAATTTGTGTAGCGGGAACATAGCGTGAAGGTTCTTTTTAGTGGTTCCATTGGAATACAATAAATAAACGACTGAAATGCATCATGGATAAACTAAAAACTTATTTAGAGAATATAATCCATTTTAATGATCGTGAACGAAGCACATTTTTTTCGCTTTTTTCGGAGATCGTACTTGTTAAAGATGATTATTTCGCCAAAGAAGGTGAGTTTTCCACAAATCTGGGTTTTATTACAGAAGGTGTAATGCGGGCTTTTTTTCGGGATGAATGCGGAAAGGAATATAACAAAACTTTTTTCACACCGCCTAACTTTGTTGGTGCTTATTCTTCTTTGACGACAAAACGGAAAAATCTCATCAATATTCAATGCCTTACTGATTGCACTGTATTAGTCGCCGACTTTAAAAAACTAACTTTACTTTATAAAGACTATCCCAAGTTCGAGAGTCTGGCCAGAATACTGGCGGAATATAAGTTCGCAATTAAGGAAAAAAGAGAAATTGAACTTGTTACGCTTAATGCCACAAGACGGTACGAAATTTTCAAGATAGAACATCCAAATTTAGAAAACCTGATCAGCCAATACCATATAGCATCGTACCTGGGTATAACACCTACGCAACTAAGTCGAATTAGAGCAAAAAAATAATTTCTTTACATATGTAAATGCATTTCCGTTTCATTTTTAAGATTTTGTCACCACCAAATTCTCAAAAATGAAACTAAACAATAACAAAATATTGATAACCGGTGCCACATCCGGAATTGGCAAAGCATTAACGGAAAAGTTATGCAAATTGGACAATCAGGTAATTGCAGTTGGCAGAAATATGGAAATGTTAGATACTCTTGCCAAATCTGATAACCGTATTATCACTTTTCGATGCGACCTTTCTTCAGAAACAGAGATTAACCGCCTCGTCTTATTCATAAAACAGAATCATAACGATCTTAATATCCTTATTAACAATGCAGCAATTCAATACAATTGCCGTTTTGATGAGGCGACTTATTCGGCTGAAAAAATTGAAAACGAAATTAATATTAACCTTATAGCACCTATAAAACTCTCTTTTTATTTATTGCCGATTTTGAGCGTAAATTGCAATGCAGCCATAGTTAATATCTCCTCTGCCCTGGGCATCGTTCCTAAAGCAATATCTTCTGTATATTGTGGCACTAAGGCCGCTATCCATATTTATACGAAATCGCTTCGATACCAATTAGAAGATGTGAAAGTGTTTGAGGTGATCCCTCCCTTAGTAGATACTGAAATGACGAGAGGAAGAGGAAAGAATAAGATATCAACGAAAAGATTAGTCGGCGAATTTATAAAAGCTTTTCGGAACAATAAATATGAGATAAACATACATAAAGTGAAACTATTAAGAATATTAAATAGAATTAGCCCTAAAATCGCAGATAAAATAATGAAAAGAACAACTTTATAATAATGTAATAACAAATGAGCTGGAAATAGACTGATAAGAACACTAAGCGCTGTATTTAATATTAAATCATAAGACGCTATGCATACCAAAGTAATCAGCAGGTAATCTGGATTTATACGGGGCAACTATTCGACCTTATAAACTAGTTGACTTAAAAGTTCGGAGGCAGGAAGATCAGTTTACATAGCTTATGAACTAACAACCGGTAACGAATAACAGACAATAGACAGCGAACAACTAAAACAGGCAACTAAATACAAAAATCCTTTGGTATTCAACACGATTATCTTAGTTTTGCCATACAAAAATTTAGCAATGAGTGTACTTGTAAATAAAGATTCTAAAGTTATTGTTCAGGGTTTTACCGGTAATGAAGGTACTTACCATGCTACCCAAATGATTGAGTACGGAACCCAAGTAGTAGGAGGTGTTACTCCTGGAAAAGGTGGCCAAAAACATCTTGACAGACCGGTTTTCAATACAGTAAAAGATGCTGTTGATCAAACTGGTGCTGATGTTTCCATTATTTTCGTACCTCCTGCATTCGCAGCAGATGCTATTATGGAAGCTGCAGAGGCAGGTATTAAAGTTATCGTTTGTATTACTGAAGGTATTCCTACAAAGGATATGATTCAGGTTAAAGAATACATCACTGATAAAGATTGTCGTTTAATAGGTCCTAACTGTCCTGGTATCATTACAGCTGATGAGGCTAAAATTGGTATCATGCCAGGCTTTATCTTCAAAAAAGGTAATATTGGTGTAGTTTCTAAATCGGGAACTTTAACTTACGAAGCGGTTGATCAGGTAGTAAAAGCAGGTTTGGGTATTACTACAGCTATCGGTATTGGTGGAGACCCTATCATTGGAACACCTACTAAAGAGGCTGTTGAGTTATTGATGAACGATCCTGAAACTCATGGTATCATTATGATTGGTGAGATTGGCGGTGGTATGGAAGCTGAAGCTGCGCGTTGGATTAAAGAACATGGAACAAAACCTGTTGTTGGTTTCATCGCTGGCCAAACTGCGCCTCCGGGACGTAGAATGGGTCACGCTGGTGCTATAGTTGGTGGTGCTGATGATACTGCTGCTGCTAAAATGAAAATTATGAGAGAATGTGGTATTACAGTAGTAGAAAGCCCGGCGGAGATCGGTGCTGCTATGGCTAAATTATTAGGTAAGTAATCCATTTTAAAATATTATTTCAGGAAGCCGGAATTTACATTCCGGCTTTTTTGTTTTGGTAGGGTAAATTAAATATCAGTTATTGTATTAGTGATTTGCGACTATTAACGCAGCGTCCTTACAGAGCTACTGCTGGAAAGGAAATAAATCAAAAAACAATTGCAGGCAACAACACTTAGCACTACCAAGCACCCTAATCCCGAAGGGAAGCCTTTGGCTCGAAGTGGTTTTACGTTCGAATTAGCCCCAACATTCATAACCTACTGACAGCAAAAAGACAGCGCCAATGCTTTTTGATGAGCGGGGAGATCGTGTGAAGGCATATCGGGATTGAAATAGCTTTTTGGTTACTTTTCAGCGGAAAAGTAACCAGACCCGACCGGTCATGAGGCAGGAAAGGCTAGAGAGCGGAAACTTAAGCGATTAACGAAGTGTCCTTTCAGAGACACTGCTAAAAAGGATAAAGATTCCACATGCAAGCAAATACCATTCAATAAGCACTTCCATGGCTAAGAACACCTTTCAATCCCCTTGCCGGATAAATCAAAAAGCA
>PJUE01000509.1_pt1 | contig 23106 bp, 16 predicted proteins | sample 1512171 | NCBI WGS metagenome assembly PJUE01 (sample SAMN08177674, study PRJNA422409) | Feces metagenome, whole genome shotgun sequencing project. | isolation source: Chicken feces (3) enriched on wood chips: alkali lignin treatment | host: Gallus gallus | place: USA: Madison | collected 2015-01-15
ATCGTCGACCGCATGCGCGATGAAGGCCTGGAACGCCCCTCGGTCAACACCGATCTGCCGGACGTGCGCGTGAACCTGTCGCTGCGCAAGGGCCGTGCCTCGCTGTCGATCGATCTGGGCGGTGGCCCGCTGCACCGCCGTGGCTGGCGCGGTGCCGCCCACGAGGCGCCGCTGAAGGAAAACCTGGCCGCCGCGCTGCTGCTGCGCGCGCAGTGGCCGCGCTTGCATGCGGCCGGTGGTGGCCTGCTGGACCCGATGTGCGGCAGCGGCACGCTGCTGATCGAAGGCGCGCTGATGGCCGCCGACGTCGCCCCCGGCCTGATGCGCCATGGCAGCCTGCCGCCGAGCCGCTGGCTGGGCTTCGACAAGGCCGCCTGGAAGACCATCCAGAGTGAAGCGCGTGACCGCGAAGCTGCCGGCCTGGCCGCGCTGAAGCCGGTCATCCACGGCAGCGACATCGATCCGGTGGCCATCCAGGCCGCCCGCGAGAATGCCGAAGTGGCCGGCGTGGCCCACGCCATCCGCTTCACCCGCGCCGATGTGGCCGACCTGGCCGCACCGGAGCAGGAGATCGGTGCCGTGGTCTGCAATCCGCCCTATGACGAGCGCCTGGCCGCCGATCCGGCGCTGTACCGCGCGCTGGGCAACGCCCTGCAGAAGGCGGTGCCGCAGTGGCGTGCCAGCCTGCTGTGCGGCAATGACGAACTGGCCTTCGCCACCGGCCTGCGCGCCGGCAAGAAGTACCAGATGTTCAACGGCGCGCTGGAATGCGCGTTGATCGTCTGCGACCCGATTGCCGTCCCCGGCCGCGACCCGGCGCAGCCGCGCGAGCTGAGCGAAGGCGCGCAGATGGTGGCCAACCGCCTGCGCAAGAACCTGAAGAAGTTCAAGAGCTGGCGCGCGCGCGAGGACATCACCTGCTTCCGCGCCTACGATGCCGATCTGCCGGAATACGCTGCAGCCATCGACGTCTATGAAGAAGACGGTGGCCAGCGTCGCACCTTCCTGCACGTGCAGGAATACGCCGCACCGGCTGCGATTCCGGAAAACGACGTGCGTCGCCGCCGCAACGAACTGCTGGCCGCGGCGCGTGAAGTGTTCGGCGTGCCGCCGGAGCAGGTGTCGATGAAGTCGCGCGAGCGCGGCAAGGGCGGCAGCAAGTACGGCCGTTTCGAGCAGCGCGATGAGTTCATCGTGGTACGTGAGAATCATGCGCTGCTGCAGGTGAACCTGTTCGATTACCTCGACACCGGCCTGTTCCTGGACCACCGCCCGCTGCGCCGGATGATGGCCGAGCAGGTGCGTGGCAAGCGCTTCCTCAACCTGTTCTGCTATACGGGCGTGGCCAGCGTGCAGGCGGCGGTGGCCGGTGCGGCCAGCACCACCAGCGTCGATCTGTCGGCGACCTACCTGCAGTGGTGCTACGACAACCTGGCCCTGAACGGCCAGGGCGGCAACCAGCACCTGCTGGTGCAGGCCGATGCGATGGCGTGGCTGGAAGGCGACCGCGGCCAGTACGACGTGATCTTCTGCGATCCGCCGACGTTCTCCAACTCGGCCCGCGCCGATGACTTTGACGTGCAGCGTGAGCAGCTGAAGCTGCTGCGTGCGGCGGTGGCGCGCCTGGCGCCGGGCGGCGTGCTGTATTTCTCCAACAACTTCCGCCGTTTCAAGCTGGAAGAGAACGCCATCGCCGAGTTCGCCCAGTGCCGCGAGATCACCGCACGCACGATTGGCCCGGACTTCGAACGCAACGCGCGCATCCATCGCGCGTGGGAACTCAAGCGCCTGGGGTAACTCCCGATGCGGGGTCAGAGCCCTTGCGCCGTGCGCAAGGGATCCGACCCCGGCAGGCCATGCCCGTAGTAGATCCACGCCACGCGTGCGCGTTCTCAGTAGATCCACGCCATGCGTGGATGGCGCTACAGCACCATCAACCGACCCGGGGCATGGGCCAAAGGCCAATGCCCCTGTTCGTACAGCGCAATTACTGGCTCCCAGTGTGCCGGCAGGCCGAGGTGTATCTCCAGCAACCGCTGCCGCCCGGCAAACATCGCCGCATCGCGTGCAACCAGGTGCAGGTCATGCGCGCCGCAGCGCAGGGCGGGAAGATCGAGGGCGGACAACATCCGCATCAACGACCGGTGGAGTTCACGGCGATGCTCTGCCAGTTTGGGCGGCCGTGGCAGCACGCCATGGAACGGATCCGGATCGTCCAGCGTCGTCGGCATCCACCCAAAGCCATCGGCATCTATGGCTTGCAATGCTTGCGCCAGGGACGCTACGGGAACGACGTCTGAGGTTGCCGGCAATGCTTCGCCCAGGCGGGAAAAGAAGCGGATTCCGTCGATCCGCTGCAGCAGGTCGGTAGCTTCCATGCAGACGATTGTAGGTCGGTAGCGCCGGGCCATGCCCGGCGGGTGGATATGCATGGGGTCAGAGCCCTTGCGCTGCGCGCAAGGGATCCGACCCCGGCCGTCGGGTTACAACACCGCCACCAGCAACCCGGCCAGCGGCAGCGCGATGGCCAGCGGTGCAATCCACGCCGGCCGATACGGGTACAGCCCGAAGGCCAGTGCCACCCCGCCCAGGGTCATCGTGCCCAGCCACAGCACCGGGCCCATCGCCCAGCCGTGGTCGACCACGCACAGCGCGAACGCGACCGTCAGCAGTACCCAGCCCAGCACCCGCCACTGCGTACGCCGTGCGGGCGTGGCGGCCGCCTTGCCGTGCAGGTCCTGCTGGTGCTTTTCCATCGCCAGCGACAGCGCGGTGAACGCGGAGAACGACAGCGCCAGGGCCAACAGCATCATGCGCCGGCCTCCGCTTCAGTCGTCGCAGGCGCAACCGGTGCCTTGGCGGCTGCAGCGGCCGCTGCGCGCTTCTTCTTTTCGGCCGCGCTCAGCGGCGGTGTCCAGCGCTGCATGCGCCAGCCGCACAGGGCCAGCATCGCGCCGAAGGCGAGCATCGACAGGTCGAAGCCGGCCAGCACCCAGTCGCCACTGCGCAGGGTCACGCCCAGGTGCGCGTGGGTGGTCAGCGCATTGACCACCGGCACCAGCGCGAACGCGGCCGCGCCGATGTACAGCTGCCACGCCCACATCATCCGCTTGGGCCAGATGAAGGCGGCCAGCAGGGCGGCGCCCCAGGCGTAGAAGAACACGTTGGCTTCAGCGTTCGAACGCTCGGCCATCTCCAGCGGCAGCAGGCGGTTGCCCCAGAAGTAGGCGGCAAACGCAATCGGCAGGCCGGCCACGGCACCAATGTTCAGTGCGTCGACCAGGCGCAGGCCGAAGCCGATGCGCCCGCTCTTGGCATGCTTGGGCCGTTCCTTCACCGCCCACAGCACCACGCCGCTGGCCACCATCAGGCAGCCGGTCAGGCCGGACAGGAAGAAGAACGCACGCAGGCCCCAATCTGCGAACCGCGCCAGGTGCAGGCCGTACATCACGCCACGGGTGGCGGTGGCGCCTCCGGAGGGCGGGCTCGCTTCCAGCAGCGCGCCGCTCACCATGTCATAGCGCAGCGAAGGGGTATCGATGGACAGACGCTTGCCGTCGCGCTGGCGGATGTCGATGACCGCGTTGGCGGCGCCAGGGTTGGTCACGGTGAAACCGGCCACTTCCACGCCCTTCCAGTACGTGCGTGCGCTGTCCAGCAGCCGCGCGATCGGCAGCGGCGCGGCGCGGCCCTCGGCCGGTGCGCTCACCTCGGGCATGCCACCGAACGCTTCGGCGAAGAATTTGTCCTCGTCCTGCGGGTAGGCCACTTTCACCCCCCACGGCAGGTACATGATCATCAGCGTGACGATGCCGGTGTAGGTGATCATCGCGTGGTAGGGCAGGGCCATCACCGCGCTGACGTTGTGGAAATCCAGCCACGACCGCAGGCCCTTGTCCTTGCGGAAGGTGAAGAAGTCCTTGAAGATTTTCTTGTGGGTGATGACGCCGGTGATGATCGCCACCAGCATGAACATCGCGCAGAAGCCCACCAGGTAGCGCGCCCAGTACACCGGGATGTAGTGCAGGTCGAAATGCAGGCGGTAGAAGAAATCACCACCACGGGTGTCACGCGCCTTGAGTTCGCCGCCGCTGTTCGGGTCCAGCGTGGCATCGCCGAAGGCACCACGGCGGCCCTTGGACGGATCGGCCTGGTCGGCCGGCACGCGCCAGAACGTGCTCATGGCCGGGTTGCGCGGCTGTGGCAGGGTCACATACCACATCTCGGCATTGCCGGCCCTGTCCTGCAGGAAGTCGACGGCGCGCTGCGCGGCCACGTCGGTGCTGACCTTTGCGCTCGGTAGTTCCGGGCGCATCCAGCGGCTGATCTCCTCGCGGTAGTAGCTGGCGGTGCCGGCCATGAAGATCAGCAGCAGCAGCCAGCCGACCAGCAGGCCGGTCCAGGTGTGCAGCCAGGCCATCGACTGGCGGAATCCGTTCTTCATGCCCAGGCCCCCAGCAGGCGCGACGCGGCCGCCAGCAACAGGGTCGGGACGAGGATGCCGACCCAGGCGCGCAGCGCGCTGCGCGTGGCAAAGGCCCACAGCGCGGCACAGGCGGCGACCACGATGGCCAGCAGCATGCCGGTAAGCACGGCCTGTCCACGCGCGGTGGGCAGGGCTACGGCGCAGAACACGCTGGTCATCGAGGCCAGCGCATAGCCGCCGAAGATCGCGGCCAGGGAACGGGACAGCACTCCCCAGCGCTCACTGGCGAAGAAGGTGCTGAGGCGGGAGCTGGCAAGTTGGGGCGAGCGGTCCACGGCGGTCCTGCAGTTTCGTTGGAGGAAAGACCGGCGCACCGAAGCGCGCCGGGGTTGGCCGTCCGTGGCCGGGCGCCGGTCGCAGAACCGGCACCATCCATCAGGTCATCAGAGCTTCCAGCGCAGCGTCACGCTGACGTTGCGCGGCTCGCCCCAGTACACGCCGTTGTAGAAACCGACGTTGTTGTAGTACTTCTTGTCCAGCAGGTTGCTGATGTTGAGCTGGGCGCTGAAGTTCTCGTTGAAGCGGTAGCCACCGGCCAGGTTCACCAGGTAGAAGGCGTCCTGCTGGATGACACCCTGTTCGGTGCGGCCGGTGGTGAGGTAGTCGGCCGCCGGCTTGGTGCTTGAACGCCAGATGCGGCTCTGCCAGGTGGCACCGCCGCCCAGCCAGAAGCGGCCATCGATGCCACCCGGCCGCCAGCTGGCGTTGAGGCGGAACGTGTCCTGCGGGGTGGTGGTGTTCTGCACGACGCCAGCCTGGCTGCGGCTGACCGCATGGGAGAAGCCAGCCGACAGGTTCCAGCTTTCACCCAGGCTGCCCTGTGCTTCCACTTCCCAGCCGTGCACCTTGTTGCCCTTGCCGGTGGAACGGTAGGCCTGGGTGCCGTCGGGCAGCGAGTTGAGCGGCACCGAGTCATCCACTTCCGCCACGTTGTCCTTCTCGCCCTCGAAGATCGCCGCGGAGGTATTCAGCAGGCCATCGAAGAACTCGGCCTTCAGGCCGCCCTCGTACATCCTGCCGACCACCGGTTCGAGGTAGCTGCCGTTCTTGTCGCGGTAGTTCTGCGGCGCGAAGATGTCGGTGTAGCTGGCGTAGGCGCTGAGCACGCTGTTGAAGTCGTACACCACGCCCGCGTAGGGGGTGGTCTGGTCCTTGGGCTTGTAACCGGTGCGCGTGGTGCCGGTACGGTTGCCGCTGGCGTCGTAGCTGTAGCGCCAGGTCTTGGTTTCCCAGTTGCCATAGCGCACGCCGGCCACGACCAGCAGCGGGTCGGCCAGGCGCAGGCGCGTGGCGATATAGGCGGCCTGCTGGCGCAGCTCATCCTGCGAGCCGAGGTAGCCCGGACGGGTCACCGACAACGGGGCGACATCGCCGGTCCAGTTGCGCCAGTCCGGTACGACCGCGTAGCTGGTGGGGTAACTGTCGATGGTGGCCGCGGGGTAGTCGCCCTTGCGCAGGGACTGGCCCAGGCCGAACACCACTTCCTGGGTGTGGCCGAACAGTTCGAAGTTGCCGGTGGCGTTGACGTCCACCACGTCCATCGTGCTGTTCTCGACGAAGTTGCCGATGTAGGCCGTCACACCCGTGCCATCGGCACGCGGGTAGCCCTGCGCGCCGTACCAGACCGCGCCATCGGTGTTGCGCTTGGCGCGGCTGATGGCGGCCTTGACCGACCAGTTGCTGCCCAGCTGCTGCTCCAGGCGGGCGAAGGTGCTCTTTTCGACGATGGGCCAGCTGCTCCACGACGCGGACAGGTTGGTCGAGCGCGGCAGGTTGGCCGGCGTGCCATCCGGGCCCCAGTACGGCACCACGCCCCAGGTGACGCCAGTGGTGCGCGGCGACTGGTACTCGTAGCCGACTTCGAACAGGGTGCTGTCGGTCAGGTCGGCCTGGACGATGCCGTAGAACACGTCCTTGTCGAGCTGGTAGACATCGCGGAACGAATCGCTCTGCTGCTTGGCGGCGACCACGCGCGCGCGGATGCGGCCATCCCAGGCGACCGGGCCGCCGAGGTCGGCCTCCAGGCGCTGGTTGCCCCAGCGGCCGACGGTAATGTTGGCGCCGGCCTGGAAGGTATCGGTCGGGCGCTTGCGCACCATGCTGATGGTGCCGGACGGATCGCCGGCGCCGGTGGTCAGGCCGGTGGCACCGCGGATGACCTCGATGCGCTCGTAGATCACGTTGTCGGTGTTGGTCTTGATCGACCCACCGAAGGTGTTGAGCATGCCGTCGATCTGGAAATTGCTGATGTTGTAGCCGCGCGAGACATAGTTGATGCGCTCGCTGTCGGTGACCGCCACGTGCACGCCGGTGACCTGGGCCATCACATCCGACAGCGCGAACAGGCCCATGTCATCCAGCCGCTGGCGGGTGATGACCGTGACCGACTGCGGCGTCTCACGCAGCGACAGGTCCAGCTTGGTCGCGCTGCGGGCGTTCTTGACCGTGTAGCTGTTCTGGATCTCGCCATCAGCAGTGACCTTCACCGTGTCCAGCGTGCGTGCATCGGCAGCGGACGGTGCATCGGCATGGGCCAGCGGGGTGCAGAACAGCGTGGCCAAGGCAAGCGCCAGGGGTGAAACGACGGGAATGTTCGGTCGGGACATGCAGTGCGATTCCATGCAGGAGAAAGACATGAGCGATGGAATCCATGCGTGCGGGCGCCTGCGCGGAGTCGCGCAACCCATGGCATCTCCCATCGCCACATGCCCACGGCGGGGCCGGGGCACACGGGGAGCCGGGGATGTACACGGGCGGAAGCGCGGTGGGGGCGCCGGGTGGCTGAGCGTACAACCGATCAGTAAATGATAGGCATTCTCATTTTGTTAATCAAGCGTTAGCGAACGATGACAATGGGAGCCCGTGTTCAGCGCGACGCGCAGGCGCGGCTGACATCCTCGTCCAGTTGCCGCAGCGGGGTGCGAGTGCCAAACCACTCGGCCATCTCGCGTCGCGTACGCGCCTTGTCGCACGCCTCGGCATTGCTGGCGGCCTGGATCACGGTGCCCGAGCCCTGTCCCGCCGCGCGGCTGGCGTTGGCCTGCAGCTGGCGCTGCGCATCGCGAAGACCACGGTCCACCCGTTCGGACTCCTGCCAGCTCAGCTTGGGATCGCGCACGATCGGCCGCGTCACCCCCGTGTCCTGCCCGGGCGGGCAGGGCAGGGTCTGGTAGACGGTACGGCCGCCGTCATTGCACTTGTAGACACGCTGCGCGCACGCATCGCCTGCCGCCGCCAGCAGCGGCAGCAACACCCATATCCTTCGCATGGATCCCCCCACGGGCCACCCTGGCCCGCATGGCGCGGGAGCATAAGGAGTGCGCCCCCGGTCGCGCAACATGCCTTCGCCTCTTGCCAGACATGGGGTCAGAGCCCATTGCGCAGCAACGGGATCCGACCCCGTGCCGACCAACGGTCGGCACCCACCATCAGCAGCAGGTTCCAACAGCTCACGGAAAACTGTCGAAGGCGGGGTGGGTCCGGTTGCGGGGGCGTGAGCCGCATGGATGCGGCGACCGAGCTTACATGGACGTACTTGCAGCGTCCCCCGCAACCGGACCCACCCCGCCAACCCACTGAATGCAGGCTTTTGCCGTTGCCGTTGCCGTTGCCGTTGCCGTTGACGTTGACGTTGACGTTGACGTTGACGTTGCTTCTGCGGGTGCAGGGCGCAGCCCTGCCAAGCAATCATCAGAATCTGAACAACACCGTTGCCGCATGCAGCAGTACACCGATCAACCCACCCACCAGCGTGCCGTTGAACCGGATGAACTGCAGGTCGCGGCCCACGCTCAGTTCCAGCTGCTCGACCAGGTGGCGCTCGTCCCAGCCCTTCACCGTCTGCGCGATATGCGTGGTCACCCCTTCGCGCAGGCGCTCGGTCAACCGCTGCGCTCCCTCAAGCAGATGCTGGTTCAGCGCATCGCGAAGCGCCGGATCGGCCTGCAGGGTCGCGCCCAGTGACGCCAGGCTGCGCTGCAGGTGGCCGACCAGTGCCGAATCCTCGCGCTGCAGGTCCGCGCGCAGGCTGGCGTGGATGCGCGCCCACAGCCCCTGCACGTACTCCTGCAGGGCCGGGTGGTCGATCATTTCCTGCTTCAGCTGCTCGATGCGCTCGGCCAGCGCCGGGTCTTCGCGCAGGCGCTGCACGTAGTTGCCCAGCCACGTCTCGTAATCCTGCCGCAACGGATGCAGCGGCTCGGCCAGGACCTGCTGCAGCTCCTCCAGCACCGCGCGCGCCAGCCGCTCGGCCAGGCTGTCGCCGATCTCATCGATCGGCTTGATCCAGTTCACCGTGTTCGACAGCGTCGGCCACTCGCGCTGGATGTAGCGCACGATCAACTGCGAAGCGCGCTCCTTCACTTCCGGTTGTTCCAGCCAGCGGCCGAGCCGCTGCAGGCCCTCGTCCAGCACGCGCTGGTGGCGGCCATCGGCGGTCAGCAGGGCCAGCAGCTCGCCGGCGGTGGAGGCCGCGTTCCACTGCCGCAGCTGTTGCACGACGAAACTGTGCAGCTGCCGACGCACGGCGCCTTCGTCGAAGAAATCCAGGGCCTGCAGCGCCCAGCCGCGGGCCATGTCGGCCAGCATGCGCGAGCGCGCCGGGTCGGCCAGCCAGCTGCCAAGGCGGCTGGCGGGGTCGAATACCTGCAGCTTGGCCAGCAGCACACCCGGTTCCAGGAACTGGTCGCGCACGAACAGGGCCAGGCTGTCGCCGATGCGTTCCTTGCTGCGCGGGATGATCGCCGTATGTGGAATCGGCAGGCCCATCGGCCGCCGGAACAGCGCGACCACCGCGAACCAGTCGGCCAGTGCACCGACGGCGGCGGCCTCGCAGAAGGCCGATACCCAGGCCCAGCCACCACGCTCGCCCTGCCAGTGGCTGACCGCGAACCCGGCCAGCATCAGCAGCAGCAGGCCCAGGGCGATGGCTTTCAGGCGCCGCAGCTGCGCGCGACGCGGATCGATGGCAGACGTCATGGCTGCAGTCTACCGGCAGCATGGTGACGCGCATCTGTAGAGCCGAGCCCACGCTTGGCTGCCTTTGCCCTGGTGCAGAACCGCCGAGCGTGGGCTCGGCTCTACAGGGGCGCTACCACCCGCTTACTGGGTTTCGAGCTGCCTGCGCAGCGCGGCCAGCTGCGCGCGCAAGGTGTCGTTCTCACGGGTCAGGGCGACCACGCGGCGGCGCAGCGCCGGGGCGTCCTCGCCCAGCTGCTCCAGTGCGGACAGCACCTCGGCGTCGCGGCTGGCGACCTCATCCTCGCTCGGCTCCTCGAAATCCATCTCGGCCGCTTCAGGCTTGGGTGCGCGCGGCTTGCGCTTGGATTCGCGCGCGCGCTTGGCCGCCTGCTTCAGTTCGTCCTTGCCACCGGCGGCGGCAGCGCGCTGTTCTTCTTCCGGCAGGTCGGCCACGGCCGCAGCCGCGCTGATCGAGATCACGCCGGCCTTCACCGCTTCCACCACCTCGGCCGCAGCCTGGGCGTGGATGCGCTCGATCATGCCGACCTGGCTGGTGCTCAGTTTGGCTTCGCGGGCCAGTTCGGCGCGGCTGACCTTCGGTGCCGGTTCCCACGGCGGGCTGTCTTCGCCTGCGTCGTCGGCCGGTTCGGCCGTACCGTCGCTCTCGCGCTGCAGCTGCGCCTGTTCCACCTGCTTGCGGGCGGACAGGATGTCGCGCTTGCGCAGGGCCAGCACGCCGCGCTGGAAGTCGGACACGCTGCGGCGGCCGAGGTGCTGCTCGATCATCCACAGGTGCACGTCTTCCATGCTCTGGAAGCGGGTGTTCTGCACGGTGTTGAACGGCAGGCCGTGCTTCTGGCAGATGCCGAAGCGGTTGTGGCCATCGACCTGCACATCGCCCCACAGCACCAGCGCATCGCGGCAGCCCTCGGCCAGGATGCTGCGCTCCAGCGCGTCATGTTCGTCCGCGGTCAGCGGATCGATGTAGGCCTTCAGTTCTTCTTTGACGACGATGTCCATGGGCACGGCAACAGTCAGGAGCGGAACCGACCATTGTACCCGCTCGCCGCCGCCGGCCCGGCCTCAGGCGGTGGCGTGGATCATCTCGCCGAGAATGCCGGTGATCTGGTCGATCTGCGCCTTGTCCACGATCAGCGGCGGCGACAGGGCGATGATGTCGCCGGTGCAGCGCACCAGCAGGCGGCCATCGTGGAAGCAGCGCCGGTAGACCTCATGACCACGGGCGCCGACGGCATCGCGGCGTGGCGCCAGCTCGACCGCGCCCACCAGGCCGAAGTTGCGGATGTCCACCACGTTCGGCAGGCCCTGCAGGGCATGCAGGCGCTCCTGCCAGTATTCGCCCAGTTCGATGGCGCGCTCGAACAGGCGCTCCTCGGCGTGGATGTCCAGGGTGGCCAGGGCGGCCGCGCAGGCCAGCGGGTGGCCCGAATAGGTATAGCCATGGAACAGCTCGATGGCCTGCGCCGGGCCCTGCATGAAGCTGGCGTGCTCCGCATCGCCCACCAGCACGCCGCCCAGCGGCACCGCGCCGTTGCTGACGCCCTTGGCGAAGGTCAGCAGGTCCGGGGTGACCCCGAAGCGCTGTGCGGCGAAGGGCATGCCGACCCGGCCGAAGCCGGTGATGACCTCGTCGAACACCAGCAGGATGCCGTGCTGGTCGCAGATCTCGCGCAGCCGCTGCAGGTAGCCGGGGGCGGGCAGGATCACCCCGGCCGAGCCGGCCACGGGCTCGACGAACACGGCTGCGATCGTCGAGGCATCGTGCAGGGCGATCAGCCGCTCCAGATCGTCGGCCAGCTCGGCACCGTGGCGCGGCAGACCCTTGCTGAACGCGTTGCGCTCCAGGTCCAGGGTGTGGCGCAGGTAATCCACACCGCCCAGCTGCAGGCCGAACTGCCTGCGGTTGTTGGGCAGGCCGCCCAGTGCCATGCCGCCGAAGCCGACCCCGTGGTAGGCCTTCTCGCGGCTGATGAAGCGGGTGCGCTGGCCCTCGCCACGCAGGCGATGGTGGGCCAGCACGATCTTCATCGCGGTATCCACCGCCTCCGAGCCGGAGCTGGTGAAGAACACATGGTTAAGCCCCGCCGGTGCCAGCGCGGCCAGCCGCTGGGCCAGGGCAAACGCGGGCGGCGAGCCCATCTGGAAGGCCGGCGAGTAATCCAGCGTGGCCGCCTGTTCGGCGATGGCCTGGACGATGCGCGGGCGCGCGTGGCCGGCATTGCAGCACCACAGGCCAGCGGCGCCATCGAGGATGCTGCGCCCGTCGATGTCCTCGTAGTGCATGCCCTCGGCGCGGACCAGCATGCGCGGTGCGCCCTTGAACTGGCGGTTGGCGGTGAACGGCATCCAGTACGCCTCAAGCGACTCGGGGCGCTGGGTCGCCAGGGTGTGCGGGTCGATCGCGGGGTGTTTCATGCCGCCTCCGTCGGGTCCGATGCAGCGACTGTAGCGCAGTCATGTCATCGCGGCGGCAGCGCCGTGGGAGGACGGCCGCATCACGGTCATGGGGCTATAAACAGGCCAACTGCTGCATGGAGCCGGACATGGCTGACTTCCCTGATCGCACCCACTGGCAGGCACTGGCCGGCCAGCTGGCCATCCCCGCACAGGCCTTCATCGATGGCCGCTACGTGGACGCGGCCAGCGGTGCGCGTTTCGACTGCATCAGCCCGATCGATGGCCGTGTGCTGGGCCAGGTGGCCGACTGCGATGCGCAGGACGTGGAGCGCGCGGTGGCGGGGGCGCGGCGTGCATTCGACGCCGGTCACTGGTCGCAGGCCAGCCCGGGCCACCGCAAACGCGTGCTGCAGGCACTGGCTGCGCTGGTGGAAAAACATGCCGACGAACTGGCCCTGCTGGACACCCTGGACATGGGCAAGCCGGTGCGTGACGCGCGCCGCATCGACCTGCCCGGCGTGGTCCGCTGCCTGGACTGGACAGCCGAAGCGGTGGACAAGCTGTATGGCGGGATCGCGCCGACCGGCCCGCACGAACTGGGCCTGGTCAGTCGCGAGGCGGCCGGTGTGGTGGCTGCCATCGTGCCGTGGAACTTCCCGCTGCTGATGGCCTGCTGGAAGATCGCCCCGGCGCTGGTGATGGGCAATTCAGTGGTGCTCAAGCCCTCCGAACGCTCACCGCTGAGTGCACTGCGGCTGGCCGCGCTCGCGGCCGAAGCCGGACTGCCCGATGGCGTACTGAACGTATTGCCCGGGCAGGGCATGTTCGTGGGCGAACCTCTGGCGCTGCACATGGATGTGGATGTAGTGGCCTTTACCGGCTCCACGGCAACCGGCGCGAAACTGCTGCAGTACGCCGGTCGCTCCAACCTCAAGCGGGTCTGGCTGGAATGCGGTGGCAAAAGCCCGCATCTGGTGTTTGCCGATGCGCCGGATCTGGATGCGGCGGCCAAGGGCGTGGCGCAGGGCATCTTCTTCAACCAGGGCGAGGTGTGCACGGCGGGCTCGCGGCTGCTGGTGGAACGGTCGATCCGTGACGATTTCGTGCACCAGGTGGTGGCGTATGGGCGGCGCATGCAGCCACGCCATCCGCTGGAGGCCGATGCACCGATGGGTGCGCTGGTGGATGCCGCGCACGTGGACAAGGTGTTGGCTGACATTGCGCAGGCGCAGGGCGACGGTGCGCGCCTGTTGCTGGGCGGACAGCGGGCAGACGTGGAGGCCGGTGGCTGTTACGTGCAGCCCACTGTCTTCGACCAGGTGCGTCCGGATCAGGCGTTGGCCCGTGAGGAGGTGTTCGGGCCGGTGCTGGCCGTGCTGGGGTTTGATGGCGAAGCCGAGGCGGTGCGGCTGGCCAATGACAGCCGGTATGGCCTGGCGGCCGGGCTGTGGACCCGCGACCTGGGCCGCGCGCACCGCGTGTCGCGACAGCTGCGCGCAGGCAGTGTGTGGGTCAATGGCTGGGACGGCGGGGACATGACCGCACCGTTTGGCGGCTACAAGCAGTCGGGCAATGGTCGTGACAAATCGCTGCATGCGTTCGACAAGTACAGCGAGATCAAGGCGACCTGGATCCAGTTGTAGCGTCGAGCTTGCTCGACTGCTCGTCGTTTTTCTGTAGAGCCGAGCCATGCTCGGCTGCTCTTCGCTTCTCAGTAGAGCCGAGCCATGCTCGGCTGCTCTTCGCTTTTCAGTAGAGCCGAGCCATGCTCGGCTGCTCTTCGCGCAAGGCAGTCGAGCATGGCTCGACTCTACAGGGAGCGAAGTCGAGCAAGCTCGACCTCTACCAGCAGCAAAGCGAAGGCGGTCGAGCGCGCGCGACGCTACGGGCAGCGCTCGCTCACCACCAGCACGGCATCACGCAGCGCTTGCCGGTCCATCTCCTCCACCGCACCCTGGAAGTAGTCCATATCCTGCCTGCCGAGCGCGCAGGGATCGACGATGTAACCCGGCGGCCATGTCCCCAGCAGCTGCGCCACGCCCTGCACGATCTGTTCGGGCGTCATCGTCCTGCGGATCCGGAAGTAGTTCCGCCGCGGTGCGAACGCGGCATGCTGCTCGCGGCGTCCGATCAGCCGTGGCGCGACTCCCGCCGCTGTAATGCCATCTCCACCGTCGATGCTGCCGGTCGGCAGGCCCAGCAGGAGGGGGGCCGGTGTCGGCGTGCCGTCGCTTGCCACATCTGCCGGCGGCAGCGGTACAGGCGCGAGCCGCGGCGAGGGGCGGGCAGGTGTCCGTGCCGCCGATATCGCAGCAGGCACGTCTCGGGGCGAGGGCGGCTGCAGCACCGGCGCCAGCCAGCGCAGGCTGATGCGTTCTTCGGCCTCCAGCGCCGCACCAAGGCGGCCGCTCTGCCACAGCCACGCGCCCAGCAGGGCATGCAGCAGCACCACGACCAGCCAGGCCACCGTGCGCGGCAGCCGTGGTGAATCGGACCAGCGCAACGCAACCCCAGAGGCCATCGGCGAAGCTTCCATGCAGGGACCGGTGGCGCAGCCTAACCAGTGTCCAGAAAAATTCCGTTGGCATCGGTGTCGGCTGAAACCATCGTCCCGTCAGGCTGCCCGCGCGTGGCAGAATCGGTCGATCCACCTTCCACGCCTTGCCGATGTCCTCGATCACTGCAGCCGCGCCGCCCGTGAACTCCCCCAGCCGTGTCCTGCTGGCCAGCCTGATCGGTACCACCATCGAGTTCTTCGATTTCTACATCTACGCCACCGCCGCGGTGCTGGTGTTCCCGCACCTGTTCTTCCCGGAAAGCAGCGACCAGGCGGCCCTGCTGCAATCGCTGGCGACCTTCGCGGTGGCGTTCATCGCGCGCCCGGTCGGCTCGGCGGTGTTTGGCCATTTCGGCGACCGCATCGGCCGCAAGGCCACGCTGGTGGCGGCGCTGTTGACCATGGGGCTGTCGACGGTGGCCATCGGCCTGCTGCCCACCCACGCGCAGATCGGCCTGTGGGCGCCGGCACTGCTGGCGCTGTGCCGCTTCGGCCAGGGCCTGGGGCTGGGCGGTGAATGGGGCGGGGCGGTGCTGCTGGCCACTGAGAACGCGCCGCCGGGCAAGCGCGCCTGGTACGGCATGTTCCCGCAGCTGGGCGCACCGCTGGGTTTCCTGCTGTCGGCTGGCATTTTCCTGCTGCTGGGACGCTGCCTGGGCCAGCAGGATTTCCTGCAGTGGGGCTGGCGCATTCCCTTCGTGGCCAGCGCGCTGCTGGTCGGCCTGGGCCTGTGGGTGCGCCTGAACATCCACGAGACCCCGGATTTCCAGCAGGCGCTGCAGCGCAAGGCGCCCGTGCGGCTGCCGATGTGGACCGTGCTGCGCGACCACTGGTTGCCGATGCTGCTGGGCACGCTGGGCGCGTTCGCCACCTTCGTGCTGTTCTACCTGATGACGGTGTTCAGCCTCGGCCACGGCACGTCCGTGCTGGGCTACAGCCGCGAGCAGTTCCTGCTGATGCAGATGGGCGCGATGCTGTTCTTCGCGGCGGGCATTCCGCTGTCGGCGCGATATGGCGACCGCTGGGGCACGCGCCGCACGATGGTGTTCGCCAGCCTGCTGATCCTCGGCTTCGGCGTGCTGTTCGCACCGCTGTTCCAGCCGAACAGCCCGTGGCTGGTGTTGACCTTCCTGTGCCTGGGCCTGTTCCTGATGGGCTTGACCTACGGCCCGTGCGGTACCTTCCTGGCCGAGATCTATCCGGTGGAAGTGCGTTACACCGGCGCATCGCTGTCGTTCAACCTGGCAGGTATTCTCGGCGCGGCACCGGCCCCCTACCTGGCCACCTGGCTGGCCGAGCGTTTCGGCCTGGTCGCGGTCGGTTACTACCTGTGCCTGACCGCGGTGGCCACGCTGTGTGCACTGCTGGCCCTGCAGCGACGCGCGCAGGTCAGCCAAAGAAGCGCTTGAGCGTGCGGCCCAGCCAGCTGCCGCTCTGATGCTCGCGGGCGAACTGGTTGAGGTGTGCCTTGACCTGTTCGGCGTAGGCCTGGTCATCGCCGCGGATGTGGTTGAACAGCCACCGTGACAGCATCGTGCGCAGCTCGTCGGTGATGTCTTCGCCGGCCTGGAAGCGCAGGCGGTACTCGGCCACGCGCTTGATGAAGATCTCATGCACGCGCTTGTGCGCGGCGCAGAACGGGTAGCCGGCTTCCTCCATCAGTTCTTCCTCGAACGCGAAGTGCGACATGGTGTAGTCCACCACTTCGTCGATCACTTCGGCCACCACCGCCGTCTGCAGCCCGGCCTGGGCCACGTGCAGGTGGTTGAGCATGTCCACGATGCGTCGATGCTGCTGGTCGATCACATCGATGCCGATGTTCAGATCGTCCTGCCAGACCAGTAGTGCCATCCCCGGCTCCCCTTCGTTCTTGTGTCGGGGCCGACTGTAGGGCCGCCGCGCTCAGGCGGCGTTGATCTGGATCAAAGCGCGGCGACCATCGCTGCTTCGCGCGGGCGCAACGGGCTGGCCACGGTAGTACAGCTGACCCGGTTGCGGCCGGCCGCCTTGGCCAGGTAGAGCTGGCGGTCGGCCTCGGAAATCAGCCGGTGCAGCGCATCGCGCTGCGGGCGCAGGCAGCACAGGCCGATGCTGACGGTCATGCGCAGGGTAGCCGTGCCGATATCCACTTCCAGCGCGGCGATACGCTGGCGCAGTTCCTCGAAGTAGACGATGGCTTCGTCCTGCTCCATGTCCGGCACCAGCAGGCAGAACTCTTCGCCGCCGAAGCGTGCGATCAGGTCCTGGTTGCGCGCATGGTCGCCCACCGCGCGCGCCACCGCGCGCAGCGCATCGTCGCCGGCTTCATGGCCATGGGTGTCGTTGATGTGCTTGAAGTGGTCGATGTCGATCATCGCCACCGCCACGCACTGGCCATGCAGCTGCAGCTGCGGCAGCTGGCGCTGGCTCTGTTCAAGGAAGAAGCGGCGGTTGGGCAGGCCGGTGAGGAAATCGCGGGTGGCGAGATCCTGCAGCGTGCCGATCAGTTCCAGCTGGTCCACGTTCTGCGAGACGCGGCAGAAGAACTCCTCGCGCGAAAAGGGCTTGCGCAGGAAGTCGTTGGCACCGTTCTTCAGGAAGCGCGGGATCAGCGAGGCATCGGTGTTGCCGGAAATGCCGATCACCGCCACTTTGTCGCGCGAACGCAGGGTGCGCAGGCGGCGGGTGAATTCAACGCCCTGCATGCCCGGCATTTCCTGGTCGACCACCGCAAGGCGGATGGCCGGGTGGGCTTCGATGGCAGCCAGGCCCTCGGCGCCATCGGCGGCCTCGAACACTTCATGGCCGTACATGCGCAGCAGCGCGGCAGCATAGCCACGGGCCGAGGGCGAATCGTCCACCACCAGCGCGGCGATACGGCGGTTGCGTTCCAGCCGCTGCACCAGCCACACCAGGTAATCGATGCTGCCGGGCGTGTTCTTCAGCACGTAGTCGATGATCTGCTGCTGCAGCACGCGCTTGCGCAGATCCTCGTCATACACGCTGCTGACCACCACGGTGGGCAGGTCACGCTTGAGGAAGAACTCGACCACCGCATCGCGGTCGCCGTCGGCCAGCACCAGCCCGGTCAGCACAAGGAACCAGCCCCCTTCGTCGCTGAGCAGGCGGCCGGCCTCGGCCAGGGTGGAGGCCACCACCACCGGCAGTTCCAGGCGCTGTTCAATGGCTTCGCGCAGCATGCCGGTGAACGCACGTGAGTTTTCCACCAGCAGGATCCGCTGCGGAAGGGAATCGGCCAGGTCGCCATCGACAACGACCTGTGGCAGGACGGGCATGCGGAGGCTCACGTGAGGGAGGGGCGCTCGGGAGTGGTAGCGGCGGTTTCGGGGGAAACTTTAGCCGGAGAATGTGATCTGTCGGCAGCAGGGGCTGATCTATAGTAGTGAGCGGGTGTCTGTCGCATGCACGAGATGCGGGCCCTCCTTCGGCACCCTGGGGGGAATCAATTTACATGTTCCGGACAGCAATCCTGCTGTCCCAGATGAGGAGGTGGATGTGCGGATCTCAAACGCTCGTGTGCTCGTTCTGGCGCTGCTGGCAGTCCTTCCGGCGGTAGCGTCCGCCCAGTCGGATGACCATGGCATCCGGTTGGCGAAGCGTGGTCTTGGCCAGGCCAATCCCGTTGCGGTCAATCTGAGCCAGGACCCGAGCTGGTTGCTCTACGGTTTCCAGCGCGACGGCATCAGCTATTTCCAGGTGAATGATCAGGCGGGCCGAGTGGAATTGATCATCGGCAATGCCGGGGATGAGTTCTGGGTTCTTCCCGCCGGTGAAAGCCTGGCGCAGGTGTCCCTGCCGGGTCGCGAGCTGCCCTTGCCGGGCGGCGCGGTGCGAACGGTGGTGTACCGCGGCAGCGCGTTCACCCTCGTTCGCTACGGCACCGGTGTGGACGCACTGTGGTCGGTGGAGGCACCGTAAGCCACGAGCCGGCAGGCTGCTTCGGCACCTGCTGGCTTTCGATCTGCGGCTAAGCGCGGGTCCGGCTCCACGCGGAAGGCGATGCTGCCTGCGGCTCGGCGCGGCCGTGGCCGGAGGTGGAGAGCCTTTCGCTGCTTGGCTCGACCAGCAGCATCCTGATGCGATTGTGACGCGTTCGGACCGTTCCGGCGAATGCCAGCATGCGTCCGGCCAGCCGGTCTGCAGCCAGTTCGCCCGTGTCGGAGGAAAGGGCGCGGTGCGGGTCCAGCAACGCGACCGTCATGACGATGCCGCGCTGCCCACGGCCACGGACGCAGCGCGTACGGACCACAATCTGCCCCGTCTCGTGCTTGAGCATCAGTGAAACGGCGTCGATCAGCGTGCGGTAGGCCAGTAGCTGCAGGTCGAGGCTAAGCTTGCAGGGATCGCCGCTCAAGCGCGGGTCCACCACCCGATGCGTGCCGTTCCATGCAGCCCGCACGCCACCAGCCTGCAGGGCGACATAGAGGCCGAGCTGCTCGAGCGCCGTTGGATAGACCATGCTTGCCTGCTCGCGGAACAGGCGCGAATGTACGGTGGCGGTGTGCAGCAGGCTGTTGGCAATGGACTGATGACCTTGCGACGTCAGCCAGTTCACGACTTCCGTCAGTGAAAGATCGATGCCGTCGCCGAGCTTGCGCAGGCTGATCGCACGTTCACGCAGTTCCATCTCACTGGCGACGTGGGAACTGCGGGCGAGGGAGATCGCCTTCTGCTCGCTGGATTCACGCTGGCGATAGCGGCGGTGATACTGGGAAATGCGTGCGCCCAGCAGCAGCAACGCAATGCCGGTAATTGCCATGACCTGCTGGGTGGCAAGGACCGTCGCGTCAAACGTGGCAGGGTAGGGCTTGGGCATGCTCAGGCCGATCATCAGGTTGAGCAGGGGCACGCCGACGGCTGCACCTTTCCAACCGTGCAGGCAGGTCAGGACGACAGCCGGCAGGCCAAGCAGCAGTTGTACGGACGTGCGCGCTGCCGCTGAGTCATCCGGCATCCACGCTGCCATGATTCCCAGCACGATCATCGATACAAGCGCCAGCGTAGTGATGCCCCGATGCCCAGGCTTCAACGTCGGATCGGCGTGCCTTGCCGCCCAGACCAGCGCCAGCGGTGCGACGGTGAGGATTCCCAGGAAGTCACCCGTCGTGAAGCGTCCTGCGCGGGTGAGGAATGCGGTCAGTGAGTCGCTGGGAGGCGATGGCCACAGCGCATGGGAAAGCCCGAGGTTGGTCAATGTGACCACGACCGATGCGGCGGCGGCGATGGCCAGCAGCCCGGCGTTGGTCGATCGCGACATCAGCTGTCCTGAGCGATGGACGATCAGCATTACTGCAGGCATCAACAGCGTAGAGGCCAGGATGACCCAGGCAATGCCGTATTTCTCGATCAGCGGATAGCGGATCTGGGCGAAGTAGGCGTACTCGCCCAGCAGAAGATAGGGCCACAGTCGCGGTGGACACAGGAGCAGAGCGGCCACCCGGATGCCCGCGGGCAAGTAGAACTGGTCAAACGAGAGCTGTCGCGCGCCCCAGCATGCAATCGCGTACAGCGCAGCCAAGGCAAGACCTGCCGGATGGATGCGCAACTTCAACTGCAGGCCTTCATTCCACCAGTTCAATCGTACTTCCCCTTCCTGTCTACGTACCCGGTCAGCTTCCATTCGCCGCGGGCGCCGGTTGGACCGACGGTATAAGCAGGCGTCCGAATATGCAATCGCCGCAAGCCGGATTTCCGCAAGTGAGAAAGTCATCACACCCGTGTTGTGATTTACCGAAACCACACGTCCGCGGGAACGAGGCAGCCCATTGATAATGGATATCTCTTCATTGGTGCGTGTGCCGGGATAATCCCCGTCAGCGGTACTACCACAGCGCATCCCGCAGTTTGTACCACGACATCGCCGCCACCAGCAGCGGCATGCGCAGCAGCCGTCCCCCCGGGAAGGGCGCGTGCTGCAGGCGCTGGAACACATCCAGGCGCGCGCTCTGGCCGTCGATGGCGGCCGCGATGACCTCGCCCGCCAGCCCCGCAGCGGCCACGCCGTGCCCGGAAAAGCCCTGCGCGAAATACAGGTTCCCATCCAGCCGGCCCCAATGCGGGGCGCGGTTGCGGGTAATGTCCACATAGCCGCCCCAGACCTGCTCCACCGCCACATCGGCCAGCTGCGGGAACACCTGGTGCATGCGCCGCTGCATGACCCCGCGCAGTCCCGGCGGTGGCAGCGCGGAATAGCTGGCCCGGCCGCCGAACAGCAGCCGGTGGTCATGGCTCAGGCGGAAGTAGTCCAGCGCCCACGCGGTGTCGGCCACCGCCATGTCGTTGCGGATCAGCTGCCGTGCACGCTCGGCGCCCAGCGGGGCGCTGGCGCCGATATAGGTGCCGACCGGCATGATGCGGCGCTCCAGGTCCGGCAGCAGCCCCTGCAGCCAGGCGTTGCCGGCCACCACCAGCTGCGCGGCACGCACGCTGCCCCGCGCCGTGTGCAATACCGCCTGCGCACCGCGCTGCACGCGGGTGACCGGCGAATGCTCGTGGATGACCACGCCGGCCGCACGGGCGGCATCGGCCAATCCCCACGCATACGCCAGCGGATGCAGGTGCGCGCTGAGCGGATCGAACATCGCAGCACGGTAGCGCGGGCTGTCCAGCTGCGTGTGCAGCGCATCGCGATCCCACCACTGCATCGGGTAGTCGTAGTGGCGCTGCAGGTGTTCGCAGTTGGCGTGCAGGTCACGTTCGTGGCGCGCGCGGATCGCCACGCTGGCATGGCCTTCCACCCAGTGGCAGTCAATGCCGTGCCGCACGATGCGCTGCTGCATCGACCGCACCGCCTCGCGCGACCAGTCGAACAGGTGACGGGCATCATCGCGCCCCAGCTGCCGCTCCAGTTCATCCACCTCGCAGCCGTAGCCCACCAGCGCCTGGCCGCCATTGCGCCCCGATGCCCCCCAGCCGATGCGCTGCGCTTCCAGCACCACCACGCGGTAGCCGCGCCGGGCAAGCTCAAGCGCGGCGGTCAGGCCGGTATAGCCCGCGCCGAGCACCGCCACGTCGGCCTGCACATGGCCCTGCAACGGGGGCAGCGCAGCCGGCTCGGGCAGGCTGCTGGCGTACCAGCTGGGCGGGAAATCCGCGCTCACGGCCGTCTTCCCGGGGGCAGGGCGGCGAGGCAGGGCGGGGGCGGGCGATCGCTGTTCACCGGCATAGTCTGGACGATGCGCGAACGCGGGTGTGTGACGGTGACGGCTTGCCGCCTGCGCGCACCGACGGTTACCTTGATTCCCACGCCAAGGAGCTTTCCCATGCGTCGCCTGCCCTGGGTGGGCCTGCCCACCGACAGCACCGTGCTTGGCCATCATCGTTTCGTGGTGGCTGGCGAGAAGTACGTGCGTGCGCTGGTCGATGCGGCCGAGGTCACCCCGCTGGTGCTGCCCAGCCTGCAGCCGGCCCTGCCGGCCGGGGAGTGGCTGCAGGGCCTGGATGGACTGCTGTTGACCGGAGCAGTCAGCAACATCGCGCCGCAGCACTATGAAGGGGGCCGCAGCTGGCCGGGCAACCTTCATGATCCGGCGCGCGATGCCACGGCCTTCGCCCTGCTGCAGGCGGCGTTGGCGCTGGACCTGCCGGTGCTGGCCATCTGCCGCGGTTTCCAGGAATTGAACGTGGCCCTGGGCGGCAGCCTGCACCCGCAGGTGCAGGCGGTGCCGGGGCTGGCCGATCATCGCGAGGATCCGCAGGCGCCGGTCGAGGTGCAGTATGGCCCCACGCATGCGGTCACCCTGGCCGGCGATGGCTGGCTGGCACAGTGGCACGGCAGCGACCAGGCCCAGGTCAATTCCGTGCATGGCCAGGGCATCGCCCGGCTGGCAGATGGCCTGCAGGTGGAGGCATGGGCCGGGGATGGCCTGGTCGAAGCCGCGCGCAGCCGCGACCACGGTTTCGTGCTGGGCGTACAGTGGCACCCGGAGTGGCGTGTCATGCAGGCGCCGTTCTATCACGCTATTTTCCGTGCTTTCGGCCAAGCTTGCCGGCAGTACCGACAGAACCGAGTGGATTCCCGATGAGTTCCCGACCTCGCCCGCGCAAGACGGCCACGCCCCCCGCACCGCAGGAAAGCAGCCTGCTGCGCTGGCTGAAGGAGCGGCGCATCACCGAGGTCGAGTGCCTGGTGCCGGACATCACCGGCAATGCGCGCGGCAAGATCATTCCGGCCGACAAGTTCTCGCATGACTACGGCACGCGCCTGCCCGAAGGCATCTTCGCCACCACGGTCACCGGCGAATTCCCGGACGACTACTACGACCTGACCTCGCCGTCGGACTCGGACATGATGCTGCGGCCCGACCCGGACACCGTGCGCATGGTGCCGTGGGCGGCCGACGCCACCGCGCAGGTCATCCATGACTGCTACACCAAGACCGGCGAGCCGCATGAGCTGGCCCCGCGCAACGTGCTGCGCCGCGTGCTGGCCGCCTATGCCGAACTGGGCCTGCGGCCGGTGGTCGCACCGGAGCTGGAATTCTTCCTGGTGCAGAAGAACACTGACCCCGACTTCCCGCTGCTTCCGCCGGCTGGCCGTTCCGGGCGCCCGGAAACGGCACGGCAGTCGTACTCGATCGATGCGGTCAACGAATTCGATCCCATCCTCGACCTGATGTACGACTACGCCGATGCGATGAAGCTGGATGTGGACACGCTGATCCACGAATCCGGTGCAGCGCAGCTG
>PJUE01000515.1_pt1 | contig 22890 bp, 21 predicted proteins | sample 1512171 | NCBI WGS metagenome assembly PJUE01 (sample SAMN08177674, study PRJNA422409) | Feces metagenome, whole genome shotgun sequencing project. | isolation source: Chicken feces (3) enriched on wood chips: alkali lignin treatment | host: Gallus gallus | place: USA: Madison | collected 2015-01-15
GCGTGTAGGAGCGGGTTTACCCGCGAATACGGTGGTGCCGGCAACGGTGAACGGCGGGTGGAAATTGGCCAGCCGGGCCGGCCCATTCGCGGGTAAACCCGCTCCTACGACGGCCTGTGCATGTGTGTAGGCGCGGGTTTACCCGCGAATACGGTAGTGCCGGCAACGGTGAACGGCGGGTGGAAATTGGCCAGCCGGGCCGGCCCATTCGCGGGTGAACCCGCTCCTACGACGGCCTGTGCATGTGTGTAGGAGCGGGTTTACCCGCGAAGAGGCCCCACCGGGCGACCGCTGGTTCAGATCACAGCCGGAACCGCCCAACCAACCCTTGCAAATGGGTACCCAACCGCGCCAGTTCCACGCTGGAGCTGGCCGTCTCCTCACTCGCCGCCGAGGTCTGGTCGGAAATATCACGCACATTCATCACGCTGCGGTTGATTTCTTCGGCCACCGCCGTCTGCTCCTCGGCCGCTGTGGCAATCTGCTGGTTCATTGCCTGGATCGACGACACCGTGCGGGTGATGGTTTCCAGCGAGTTGCCGGCGCGGCGGGTCAGTTCGACGCTGCTGTCGGTCAGTTGGCGGCTGTTGTCCATCACGCTAGCCACCCGTTGGGTGCCGCTTTGCAGGCCGGCAATCAACTCTTCGATCTCTTCGGTCGACTGCTGTGTGCGCTGGGCCAAGCTGCGCACTTCGTCGGCAACCACGGCAAAGCCACGCCCGGCCTCTCCGGCGCGGGCGGCTTCGATTGCTGCGTTGAGGGCCAGCAGGTTGGTTTGCTGGGCCACCGATTTGATTACGTCGAGTACGCTGCCGATCTTGTCGCTCTCGGTCTTGAGCAGGTTCATCGCTTCGCTGGAGTTGATCACTTCGCTTGCCAGGCGCTCGATCTGTGCCACTGCCTCTCCCACCACGCGATCGCCCTCGCGGGCCTGCTGGTCGGCCATCAAGGCGGCTTCCGAAGCCTGCTCGGCATTGCGTGCCACTTCGTGCACGGTGGCAGTCATCTGGTTCATCGCGGTCGCCACCTGGTCGGTTTCGACCTTTTGGTTGTTGACCCCGGCGCTGGTCTGCTCTGTGACCGCCGACAGCTCCTCGGCAGCGCTGGCGATCTGCGTCACGCCATCGCCAATACCGCCGATCAGTTCACGCAAACCTTGGGTCATACGATGCATGCTGGCCTGCAATTGGCCCAGTTCGTCGCGGCGTTGCACCTGCAGGCTCTGGGTCAGGTCTCCGCTGGCCACACGCTCTGCGGCGCGCAGTGTTTGGCGCAGAGGGATGATGATCTGCCGGGTAATGGCCCAGGCGGCCAGCAGGCCAAGGGCCAGTGCCAGCACGGTGGCAACTGCCAGCAGTGTTTTGGCCTGCGCGGCCGCGGCATCGCGCACCTCAGTTTGCGAGGTGGTCATCATCTGGCTGGCCTGCAGCAGTACCGTGCCTTGTTCAACCATGCGTTGCAGCGCTTGCTCACTGGCAAGCTGGGCATTGCCGAATTGGGTCACCGCATCGCGGTAGCCGCCCATGGCCGTGGCGGCATCATCCAGGCTGGCAGCATGTTCGGCTGGCACTTTGGCCGGCAGTGCACGCAGCTCGGCCAAGGCCTGGTCGATGGCCTTCAGTGCCGTTTGCTGGTAATCGGCATTGCCGCTGTAGGTGTAGCCACGCACCTGGAAACGCGCTTGTTGCAGCAGGGCGCTGACGTCCACCGCGTACTGGTACTGGTTGATGTTTGCGCCTTGCAGCAGACTACGCTGTACACGGCCTATCAACTCCACGGCTTTATCGGCGCTGCTACCCAGTACATCACGGCTGGCTTCGCGACGTTGGTCGGCTTGCTTAAGCTCGTTGAATGCCTGCTGGTAGGTGCGCACTGCCTCGCGTTGCTGTTCGAGGCGTTGGCGGTCGGCGGGTTGTTCGATCTGGCCAAGCATCCGCTGTACCTGGCGGTCGAGGTTGCTCAGGGCTTTTTCCAGTTCTGCCAGCGAAGCGTCGTCGCGGCGGCGATCGTAATGCTGGCGGGCGATGCGCAATTCCTGGGTGTATTGCTGGATGACAGAGATGTTTCCCAGCTTGTCGCCACGGTCGATGATGCTGTCCATGCCGTGCCAGCCGGTCAGGGTAATCGCCAGGGTAAACAGCAGCACCAGGCCGAAACCCAGCCCCAGTTTGCGATTGACGCTCACATCGCCCAGCGATTGGGCTAACCATTGATACATGTTCGACTCCCGGCGGCTTGGCAGCACAAATAATTGTATTGTTGCCAAGGCCATCGGCCCGGGAGAGGGAAACTTGATGGGCGGAAAAGTGGTGTTTGTGTCAGAAAATACGCGAAAGCAGCGCGGTGACGGCGGTCTCCACCCGCAAGATGCGATCACCCAGCTGTACCGGCACCAGGCCCGCCTTGCCCAGCAGGTCGATCTCGTAGGGGATCCAGCCACCCTCGGGGCCAATGGCCAGGGTAACGGTTTGTTCTACGGCGCGCGGACAGGCTGGGTAGGGGCCGGGATGGCCGACCAGGCCCAGGGTGCCGGCGGCGATGGTGGGCAGGCGGTCTTCGACGAAAGGCTTGAAGCGTTTTTCAATGATCACCTCGGGCAACACGGTGTCGCGCGCCTGTTCCAGGCCCAGGATCAGGTTTTCGCGAATGCTCTCGGGCTGCAGAAAAGGTGTTTGCCAGAAGCTTTTCTCGACCTTGTAGCTGTTCAGCAGGATCAGCCGCGGCACGCCTAATGTGGCCACGGTCTGGAACAGCCGTCGCAGCATTTTTGGCCGAGGCACCGCCAGCACCAGTGTCAGCGGCAGCTTGGCCGGTGGCTGCTGGTCGAAGGCCACTTCAAGTTCGGCTTCGTGCCTCTCCAGGCGCAGCACCGTGGCCTTGCCCATCAGGCCATTGATACGGCCCACGCGCAGGTTGTCGCCCACTGCCACGCGGTGGATTTCCTGCATATGGGTGAAGCGCCGATCAGCAAGAACGACGCGGTTGGCCGAGACGAAGTCGGCCTCTTCAAGAAGCAGCAGGTTCACGGTTGGGTCGCTGGTGGCTGGTCGTTATGGTCGTCGGCGGTTTCGTCGTGGGCGCTGCGCTTGCGGATCAGGCTGCCGCACAGCACGCCGATCTCGAACAGCAGCCACATGGGCACGGCCAGCAGGGTCTGGGAGAAGATGTCCGGTGGGGTGAGGACCATGCCGACCACGAAGCAGCCGATGATCACATACGGGCGGATTTTCTTCAGGTACTTCACGTCGACCACGCCGATCCACACCAGCAGCACCACCGCCACCGGGATTTCGAAGGCCACGCCAAAGGCGAAGAACAGCGTCATCACGAAGTCGAGGTAGCTTGCGATGTCGGTCATCATCGAAACGCCTTCTGGCGTGGCGCTGGCGAAGAAACCGAAGATCAGCGGGAATACAAGGAAGTAGGCGAATGCCATGCCGGCATAGAACAGGAAGATGCTCGACACCAACAGTGGAATGGCGATGCGCTTTTCATGGCGGTACAGCCCTGGCGCGATAAAACCCCAGATCTGCTGAAGGATGAACGGGATGGCCAGGAACAGCGCCACGATCATGGTCAGCTTGAACGGCGTGAGGAACGGCGAGGCCACATCGGTGGCGATCATCGTTGCGTTGGCCGGCAAGTGCTCGCGCAGCGGCGCGGAAACCAGTGTGTAGATCTGCTGGGCGAAGGAGAACAGCCCGGCAAAGATCAGGAAAATGACGGCAACACAGCGCAGCAGGCGGGTGCGCAGTTCGGTCAGGTGCGAAACCAGCGGCATCGGCTGGTCGTGTTCCGGATTCTCGCTCATGGGGCTCGCGGCGGTTGAGGCGGTTGAGGCGGTTCAGACGGTGCGGCCGGGGCAGCAGGTGCTTCGACCGGCCTGGCTTCGAGCCCGGCAGGTGGCTGCACGCTGGCCGTGGTGACCGGCGGCTTCGCGGGTGGCGTCATTGGATTGAGGATGCGCTTGGCTTCCTCTTCCATCTGCAGGATGTGCTCGTTATGCAGCTGGCGGCGGATGTCGTCGGCGCCAATTTCGCGCTCCACTTCCATCTTGATGCTGTTGAAGCTGCGCTTGAGCCGGCCGATCCACAGGCCTGCCGTGCGCGCGGCACCCGGCAGGCGCTCGGGACCGAGCACCAGCAGGGCGACCAGGCCGACGAGCAGGAGCTCGCTGAAACTGATGCCGAACATGGGTCAGTCTTTCCGCTGCGGCTCTTGGACCGGGTGGGCCTGGCCTTCGATGGTGTGGCCTTGCTGCGGCTGCGCGGTGTTTTGCACCGGTGGCACAGGTTGGGCAGGCGGCGGAGTCTGCTCGGCCGGCTTGCTCTCTTCTTCGTTCATGGCCTTGCGGAAGCCCTTGATCGACTCGCCCAGGTCGCTGCCGAAGTTCTTCAGCTTCTTGGTGCCGAATACCAGGACCACGACGACCAGCAGGACAATCCAGTGTTTCCAGTCAAAAATACCCATGGTGCTCTCCTAGAATGCGTTGTGCTCAAGCCGAAGGCTGGCGTGCGGCCTTTTCATCATGCCCGGAAAGCCCGAAGCGGCGTTCCAGCTCATCCAGCACGGCTTGCGGATGCTGGCCCAGCGCACTGAGCATCACCAGGCTATGAAACCACAGGTCGGCGGTTTCGTAGATGACATCGCTGTAATCCTTGCTGATCTGGGCATCCTTGGCAGCAATGATCGTTTCGACCGACTCTTCGCCGAGCTTTTCAAGGATCTTGTTCAGGCCCTTGTGGTACAGGCTGGCCACGTAGGAGCTGTCAGGCGCCGCTTGCTTGCGTTCTTCAAGCACTTCGGCCAGGCGGTTGAGGGTGTCGCTCATGTCAGTGTCCTGCGCTGTAGATGGCATCCGGGTCCTTCAGGACCGGGTCGACGATTTTCCACTGGCCGTCTTCATAGACGCGGTAGAAGCAGCTTTCACGACCGGTATGGCAGGCGATATGGCCCAGTTGCTCGACCATCAGGATGATCACATCGGCGTCACAGTCCAGGCGCAACTCATGCAGTTTTTGCACATGCCCGGACTCCTCGCCTTTACGCCACAGCTTGCCACGCGAACGCGACCAGTAGATGGCACGCTGCTCGGCGGCGGTCAGGGCCAGCGATTCACGGTTCATCCAGGCCATCATCAGCACGCGTCCGGTCTTGTGGTCCTGGGCGATCGCCGGTACCAGGCCATCGCTGTTCCACTTGATCTCGTCCAGCCAGTCTTTCATCGTCGACTCCAAAACGGGCCCGCTCCTGTGCCGGGCCCTTTGCGCTAGTGTGCCAGCCACAGGCGCGGCTGGCTATTGGCGCACGATCAGGTAAAGGCCCGCAGCCAGCATCAACCAGGCTGGCCAGGCGGCCGGGGCGGCCAGGCTGGCGGTTTCGGCAGCGCCTGCAGCCAAAACTGCGCCACCGCCAAGCAGGCCGGCGCCCAGCAGGCGCAGCGCCCAGCGGTCGCCCTGGCGGCGCCGTTCCGGCAGTTGTGGATCGTGCAGGTGAGGCTGCGACAGGCGCTCGAGCAGGTCGCGGGTCATGCCGGCCAGGTGCGGCAGTTGCTCTACCTGGCTGTGCAGGTTGCCGAACACGGCCTTGGGGCTATAGCGGTCGCGCATCCAGCGTTCGAGGTACGGCTTGGCGGTGCTCCACAGGTCCAGGTCGGGGTACAGCTGTCGGCCCAGGCCTTCGATGTTGAGCAGGGTTTTCTGCAGCAATACCAACTGTGGCTGCACTTCCATGTTGAAGCGCCGTGCGGTCTGGAACAGGCGCATCAGTACCTGGCCGAAGGAAATATCTTTTAACGGTTTTTCAAAGATCGGCTCGCACACGGTGCGAATCGCTGCTTCGAACTCGTTGACCTTGGTGTTTGCCGGCACCCAGCCCGAATCGATGTGCAACTGGGCGACGCGGCGGTAGTCACGCTTGAAGAAGGCAAACAGGTTGCGCGCCAGGTAGTCCTGGTCCTCGGCGGTGAGGCTGCCGACGATGCCGCAGTCGATGGCAATGTACTGTGGGCTCCACGGTTTGACCGTGCTGACGAAGATGTTGCCAGGGTGCATGTCGGCATGGAAGAAGCTGTCGCGGAACACCTGGGTGAAGAACACTTCCACGCCGCGCTCGGCCAGCAGCTTCATGTCGGTGCGCTGGTCGGCCAAGGTGGCCATGTCGGTCACCGGTACGCCGTAGATGCGCTCCATCACCAGCACCTTGGGGCGGCACAGGTCCCAGTACACCTGGGGCACGTACATCAGCTCGGAGTCTTCGAAGTTGCGCCGCAGCTGGCTGGCGTTGGCAGCCTCGCGCAGCAGGTCGAGCTCGTCGTAGATGGTTTTTTCGTAGTCGCCGACGATTTCCACCGGGTGCAGGCGACGGGCATCCGCCGAGGCGCGTTCGGCGGCCTTGGCGATCAGGAACAGCCAGGCCAGGTCCTGGGCGATGACCGGCTTCAGGCCCGGGCGCACCACCTTGACCACCACCTCTTCGCCGGTTTTCAGGCGTGCGGCGTGCACCTGGGCCACCGAGGCCGAGGCCAGAGGCTCGACGTCGAAGCGGCTGAACACCTCGCCGACCTTCGCACCGAGCTGTTCCTCGATCAAGGCCACGGCTTTTTTCGGGTCGAACGGTGGCACACGGTCCTGCAACAGCATCAGCTCGTCGGCGATGTCGGGGGGCAGCAGGTCGCGGCGGGTGGACAGCAGCTGGCCGAACTTGATGAAGATCGGCCCCAGGTCCTGCAGTGCCAGGCGCAGGCGCGCGCCACGGCTGAGTTCGGTGGGCTTGCGTGGCAGCCAGCGCCACGGCATCAACAGGCGCAGGCTGGCCAGCCACCAGGGCAGCAAGGGCTGGTCGAACAGCAGGTCATCGAGGCGGTAGCGGATCACCACACGCTGGATGCGAAAAAGACGTCGGACGGCGAGCAGCTTCATGCGTTATCGCTGGTATCAAGGGATCGGGAGAGGCGCTTGAGGCGCGCTTCGAGGCGTTCTGTATCAAGCTTCAAGGCATCGAGCTCGCTGAAGGCGGCTTCGGCTTCGCGCTTGCCGACCAGGGTACGGGATTCTTCGGCCAGGTATTCGGACAGGTTCTGGCTGAAACGTGCCAGGCCTTGGCGAGTCCAGCGAGCGCGCAGGCGGATATGGCCGGCCAGCATTGCCGTGGCGACCGGGCCAAGCCAGCGTTGCAGCTCGTGCTCCCAGTCCAGCTCCAGGTCCTGCAGCACACCGAACAGGTCGAGCAGTACGGCGCTGTCGCCGTGCAGCTCGACCTGCGGGCTGTGCAGTACAGCGGTCTTGTCCTTGACCAAGGCCAGTTGCGCCAGGCTACCGGCGGGGGCGCGCAGGCGGCAGTCGACCTCGCCCTCCCAATGGGCGGCGAGCATCAGGCCCTCTTCATCGGGCAGGATGAACACCTGCAGGGCCGGTTGGCGGCAGTCGATCTCGATGACCTTGCCTTCCAGCGCGGCCAGCCGCGGCAGGGCCGTGCTGTCCAGGCGCAGGACGCGGTTCAGGCCATGTTCGACGCTGGCGAGCAGCCCGGCCAGCAACATCAGGGCTTGATTCCCCGGTGCACGGCAACGATGCCGCTGGTCATGTTGTGGTAGGTGACGCGGTCGAAACCAGCCTCGACCATCATGCTCTTCAGGGTTTCCTGGTCAGGGTGCATGCGGATCGACTCGGCCAGGTAACGGTAGCTCTCGGCGTCATTGGTGATCAGCTTGCCAGCCAGCGGCATGAAGGCGAACGAGTAGGCGTCGTAGGCCTTGGACATCAGCTTGTTGGTCGGCTTGGAGAACTCCAGGATCAACAGGCGGCCACCGGGCTTGAGCACGCGCAGCATCGAACGGATGGCGGCGTCCTTGTGGGTGACGTTGCGCAGGCCGAAAGCGATGGTCACGCAGTCGAAGTGGTTGTCTGGAAACGGCAGCTTTTCGGCGTCAGCCTGGACGAACTCGATGTTGCCGGCCACACCACGGTCCAGCAGGCGGTCACGACCAACCTTGAGCATCGAATCGTTGATGTCGGCCAGCACCACCTGCCCGGTCGGGCCTACCAGGCGCGAGAACTTGGCGGCCAGGTCACCGGTACCGCCGGCGATGTCCAGCACGCGGTTGCCGCTGCGCACGCCCGACAGCTCGATGGTAAAGCGCTTCCACAGGCGGTGCATGCCGCCAGACAGCACGTCGTTCATCAGGTCGTATTTGGCGGCCACCGAGTGGAACACTTCGGCGACTTTCTTCGCCTTCTGGCTTTCAGGCACGTCCTGGTAGCCAAAGTGGGTGGTGGGTTCGGCGTGGTCGCCTTTGCGCTGGTCGTTCATATCGCTTCACCGAAAAAAATTACCGCCATTCTAGGGCGAACGGGCGGATTTGTCTTGGCGGGGTGTGCCAGTGGGCAGGGGCGGGCATAATGCTGATTATGTCTACATCTTCAGGAACGCCCGTATGACCCAGATCAACGTCGAACGCAAACACTCCCTCGGCCGTGATGCCGCCCGCGCCAAGGCCGAAGCGCTGGTCGACAAGCTCAGCCGCGAGTACGACCTCAAGGCCACCTGGAACGGTGACCGCGTGGACGTTGCGCGCAGTGGCGCCAATGGCAGCGTGCACATTGGCGACGACAGCATCCGCGTCGAATTGAAGCTGGGCATGATGCTGTCGATGATGAGCGGCACCATCAAGGGTGAGATCGAACGGGCGCTGGACAAGGCCCTGGCCTGACGCCCGCTGCCGTCAGTTGTCGGGGAACGGGATTAGGTCGTCGATCTGCTCCAGGCGTAGATCACCTCGATAGATGTCATTGCGCTCTGCTGGGGCCAGTGCACGTTCCAAGCGCTCATCGCGACTCATGGCGTCCGGGAACTTCAAATGGCCTTTGGCGAAGCGCCGGGCATCGGCATTGGCAGTGGTGTAGTGGAAATGCGCTTCCCAGAGCTTCTGCCTGGGTTGCAGGCGATAAACGTCATACACATCCAGAAAGTCGTTGGCCTTGAGCTTCTTGCGGCTTCGGGTCAGCTTGATCTCGATTTCGCCCGCCTCCACCAGGAAACGCAAGGCTTTGCTATCCGGCTGCAGGGTGCCAAGGTAGGCGATGGTCAAGAGCCGTTTCTTTTCCGCCTGTACCTCGTCAATCGCCTGATCCAGCCGGGTGACGAGTGAATGCCATTGACTCGGGCCGTCACGCAAGACCCCTGCAGTTTTGGCCATGTCCTGCATGTAGAAATCAAGCTGGTCTGCCAGGTCGTTAGGGCCTTTCAGGTGACGGGAGGCGTGGGCGACCCTGGTACTCTGCTGAGCCAAAAGGTCGTCGCCCATGCGGCCCAGGCGAGCGTAGTCGGGTTTTGGCGGGCTGTGCGTTACAGCTTTCCAGCGATCACCTTCAGGCTGATAGCGCGCAATGGTCTGTCCTGTAATCGGATCGATCTGCACGGCTTCGCTGCCTTCCTCGGTCTGCTCGACGACTAGTGATCTGCCGCGAGTGGTGCGGATTATTTTGCGTCTCACTGGACGCACCTTGTGCGTCAATGGCGGTTTGAACACTGCCTCCTGCGTATCCGCCGCAGCAGAAGCATGGGCAAGGTCATTCTCGGCCAGTGTTATCAGTGCATTCAGTTCAGCGATGTATTCATTTAGCCTGCTGCTGTCTATTGCCGGAAGATCACGTGATAGCAAATATTCGGCATTGCTCCGTGACAGTTTGTATTCACTCAGCGCGCTCTCCAGCGGTTCCTTCTGCGCTTGCGGCTCCAGGTGGGCAGCGGCCAGGCTGTCGTGGCTCAGCAGCGCTTGGTGGAGTTGTTTGCTGCGCAAGGTCTCTTGCAAGAGCAGGGTGGATTCGAAGTTTTCCGCGGTCAGCTGGTCTCGCTTCACCACCAACTGATGCAAGTCGCTCAAGATCTGGGCTCGAACGATCAGTGTCGAGTATCGTCGGGTGTTGATGATGTGATCGAGCACCTTGCGTTTGCCCGAGAACTGGATCTGTCCATCTGCCAGAGCCTCGCTGAGGTCCTGGTCAAGTCGTTGGCTGACGTTGAAAATGCGTCTATGGACACCCAAAGCTGCCTCGACCTTCTTGCTGTACTCCAGATACAGCGCTGCCTGTTGCTGGCCGAACTCCAGTTGCTGAAGCTGACGCGACTGGTTTTTGAGTGTGTCGTAGTCATTCATTTCAAGCAGGCGGCGGAATTGTTGCACGTCGGCGGTCAACAACTGTTCCGACCACTGGCCGCGGGCATAGGATGCTGCGCCCTTGGGATCGAACCTGGCATATTTCGGGTCGCTCATGCGGGCGTACAGCTGCATGTGGTCCTTTATCAGCCCGGCCTGTTTTTCATAAGTGCGTGCCAGTAAATCCAGGTTGTCCCGTGCCTCGTTGCGCAGGGTTCGTAGTGCCTGCCGCCGTATCTGCATATCTTCCGGCAGGTCGTCCGGGGCGACACCGGGGTAATCGTTCAGAGCCTGGTCGAATGCCGAGTGTGCCTCATCATACGGTTTCACCCGCTCAAGACAGCGGTCGACCAACGTTTCTGTGCGGGTGAGTTCTCGGTCATTCGCCACTCGGCGTTCCTGCATCTGCTTGAAGGCCTGCTTTTTTTCATCGATCAACGCCTTGGCTGTTTTTGGCATGCCGCCTGGCATATGCAGGTCCAGCATCCATTCGCCGTTCCAGCGCGTCAACCACGGACCGCGGCTGCGTTCGCGGCCGACAATATAGTAACCGTCAGGCTCCGCCCCCCAGGTTTGCGACCATTCACTCTGGGTGACGTCCGGGCCAATTATGCGCATGCCCCTCCAGCTCTCCTCAACTTCATAGGCGACATCCTGCAGTTTTACGTAGTAGCGGTCGTCCACCTTGTACAGGCCGCGCATGCGGCCGGTGGTCAGCGCACTTTGTTCGTTCAGGCTGACATGGGCGCGTAGCGTGTCGAGGGTGGCACGGGCGTCGCGGGGCAGGTTGCCGAGCCGCTGATCGCGGCCCCATTGGCTGACGTTGAGCGCTGCAGGCTTCGGTTGCTCGAAGGGGGCTTGCCAGGTTTTTTGCTCAGGTTGCTGCGTTGCGGTCGCGCCTGAGCCACGCCGTGGCCTGGGCGGAAGCGCCAGCTCAGGTTCGATGTGGGCTGGGCTGGAACCGTGGGCCAGCAGCATAGCCAGGTTCAGCAGTAGGTCAGCGGTGGCGAGCACCTTTTCTCCGCTGCTTCCTTCGGTCAAGGCTGTCAGGTCATCCTTGATGCTGAGCAGGGCTGCCACGAGCCAGGCCACCACGCCTGCCGGCCCTCGCAGCAGCGGTGTGACCGTGTTGAATGCCAGCCACGCGAATTGCACGACCATCGCCCAGCGTTGTTGGGCATTCGAGGTGCTTTGGCGTGAAGCCAGTAACAGAAGCACGTCGGCCCTGGCCTGAAACATCGACCTGTCCAGGTCGCCGGACGGTGGCGTGAACGCCAAAGTGGCAGGTGCCCTCAGGCGTTCGATCACCTCAGCGGTCAGCTCGGAACCGTGCCCCAGAAGGTGCGCCAGTTCAGTCAGGCCACTGTGCAAGTGCGGATGGGTGAAGCCATCATTGGCATAAATGGGGCGGGCGTCGTCATCCATCCAGGCGAGAATGTCCTGCTGCAGGCGCTGCTCAGTCCGGATTGCTGCCATCAAGTGCCCTTGGCTGTCGAACTGCCTGACAGCCTGCGCGGCGTTCATGGGCCGGTAGAGTATCCAGGCCTCTGTGGCGGGTACGTGGATGACGAACATGCCATGCACCCGGTTGGCCTTCGGGCCATCCGGGACACTGTTGAATGACAGCGGAGCCACGCTCAGCGATGTGCTGGCGTGGGCTTCACGGCGGCAAAAGTCTGCAACGACCTGCCAGGTTCGCTCGCTCAGCCGGCCACCGATCTTGGCCTGTAGCGCGCTTAGCAGCAAGGCTGCACGCCATTCTTCGGCGAACCGCTGGCGGTGTTTGTCGGTGTCATTGCCCCTTTGCAACTGGTCGTGGACAAAGGACGGATACTGGCCACCGACATCCACGGCAACGATCAGAGCATCGACGTAGTCAAGGTCCATCCAGCTGCTCAGCGCCTGTTGATCGGTCAGTTGGATGGCTGAGGTTACCTGGCCGCTGCCCAAGGGCAGGCGTGAAATGGCCAGTTCGGTCAGGCTGATGGTTTTCAGGTACTCAAGCCTCGCCGGCCCCTCGGACGACACCTGCACCACCTGCGAAACGGTGATCTGCACCTGGTCAGGGTGGTAAGGCGGCTCGGCCGGGTGGTCATTGCGCATTTGCTCGCGTAGACGGCGAACCGTGTACTGCTGCAAGTCTTCGATCCCATCCAGGGATGACTCACCCTTTACCAGCATTTGCTGTGCCGACAGATCCAGCAACGCCATGTGGTACTGGAACCGATCCGTCGGCGTGGCGTTTTCCAGCCAGTCAGGGAGGGTGATCGCGGGTGTCGATTGCTCGAGCTTGAAGGATGCCGGGAATGTCGATGAAGGATCGCTCAGCAGGCTGAAGGACTCTTCCAGATCGCTTGTCCGTTCGATTGCATCAAGTTGTACGCGGTCAATCTGTTGCAGCATGGCGTTGAGCAGTTGCCTGGCCTGATAGCCGAATGGGTCTTCGGCCAGGGCCGTGCTGGCCCAGGACATCGTGTCGAACACATGGCGCTCGGAGAGCTCGTCGCGCAGGGCGACTGCAAAGTCCGCGAGCCCGGTGAAGCCACGTACGGTGCCAGAGGGCTTGCACCACAAAATCAGGTCGCGCGCCTCTTTTTTGCCCGTGATGAGCAGGTCCGGCAATACCACATGAACCGTGTTGCCCGGGTTGCCGAGTGAGGCTTGCACACCCTGCACGTTGGCCGACGTGTCGGATTGAGCGAGCATGGCGTACAGCAAGGCCTTCTGGTCACCGTCCAGGCCTTGGCGCTCGAGCGTGCCGAGCAGTGCGGCCTTCAGCATCTGCTGCATCCAGTGCAGACGGGTCACATCCGAGTCACCCTCGCGGCTGTTCCAGAAACTGACCTGTGCCTGCTGAAATGTCTCGCAGAGGGTCGCCAGGACATTGTCGTAATCCGTGTTCAGGTCGGTCATGCGAATGTCGATGGTCGGCGCATCGTTCTGAGGACGAAAGATGGCCGGCGGGTTCAGGCTGAACTGGTCCGTGGGCTTGAGTGCCATGGGATGGCCCGTGAGGAAATGCTCAAGCAAGGTGTCGACCAGGTTGCCTGGTTGTGCTGCTGGTTCTTCATCCTGGCCAGGCAGGATGCTAAAGTTTTTTATCGATTGCAGTTCTGGGTGGTTCTTGCGGATCCACGGATAGCGTGCGACGAGTGCGTCGAAGCCAGCGGCGGCAATGACCTCGCGCAAGCTTGGGCGGTTGGCGAACTGCATCGCTACCCGTTGCCTGAAGGATGTAGCCGATGAGGTCGGTGACTGAGGCATGGCGAAGACTCCAGTAAAAGGGAGCAGAATTCTGGAATGCCGGTCTGCAGCCACTGCGGTAGATACATCAGTGTGGCGATCTTAGGGTGAAGATTCTAAATCCTGCCCCTACCTTATGCTCAAGCCCAGCCTCAATGGGCGGTTTTCCACCACTCATGAGCATGAGGTACACAGCATGGCCAAAGTGATTGCGAAGAAAAAAGACGAAGCCCTGGACACGCTTGGCGAGGTGCGCGGCTATGCGCGCAAGATCTGGCTGGCCGGAATCGGCGCCTACGCCCGCGTCGGTCAGGAAGGCTCTGACTACTTCAAAGAGCTGGTCAGGGCGGGTGAAGGTGTCGAGAAGCGCGGCAAGAAGCGCATCGACAAAGAGCTCGATGCCGCCAACCACCAGCTCGACGAAGTCGGTGAAGAAGTGAGCCGCGTACGCGGCAAGGTAGAAATTCAACTCGACAAGATCGAAAAAGCTTTCGACGCACGGGTCGGTCGCGCCTTGAATCGCCTGGGTATTCCGTCTAAACATGACGTTGAGGCGTTGTCGATCAAGCTTGAACAGTTGCATGAGCTGCTTGAGCGCGTCGCGCACAAACCATAAGGAGAGCAGGATGGCTGGCAAGAAGAACACCGAAAAAGAAAGCAGCTCCTGGGTCGGCGGGATCGAGAAATACTCCCGCAAGATCTGGCTGGCGGGGCTGGGTATCTATTCGAAGATCGACCAGGACGGCCCGAAGCTGTTCGACTCGCTGGTGAAGGATGGCGAGAAGGCCGAGAAGCAGGCGAAAAAGACGGCTGAAGATGTTGCCGAGACTGCCAAGTCTTCGACCACTTCGCGGGTTTCGGGCGTGAAGGACCGTGCGCTGGGCAAGTGGAGCGAACTTGAAGAAGCCTTCGACAAGCGCCTTAACAGCGCCATCTCGCGCCTTGGCGTGCCGAGCCGCAACGAGATCAAGGCACTGCACCAGCAGGTGGACAGCCTGACCAAGCAGATCGAGAAGCTGACCGGTGCTTCGGTTACGCCGATTTCGTCGCGCACTGCAGCAACCAAGCCGGCTGCGAGCAAGGCTGCGGCCAAGCCACTGGCCAAGGCAGCGGCAGCCAAGCCTGCGGCAAAAACGGCAGCGGCGAAACCCGCAGCCAAAACCGCAGCGGCAAAACCTGCAGCCAAGCCTGCAGCCGCCAAGCCTGCGGCGAAGCCGGCAGCGGCCAAGAAACCTGCGGTGAAGAAGGCGGCGGCCAAACCGGCAGCCGCCAAGCCAGCCGCCCCAGCGGCCAGCGCTGCGCCTGCTGCGACCACAGCACCGGCACCTGCCGCCACCCCGGCCGGCAGCACGCCATCGGCACCGACCGGCACCGGTACCCTGATCTGATACCGCGTTGCCCTCTTCGCGGGCTCGCCCGCTCCCACAGGTACAGCGCAGATCCGAAAATCAGCGCAGACCCTGTGGGAGCGGGCATGCCCGCGAAGGCCCCACCACGGATCTGCTCGGCCTAGCTCTCCAGGTACTTCACTGCCAGCTGCTCCGCCGCCGCCCGGGCCTGGGCCTGCAGATGCGGCGCCACCAGCATCATCACCTGATACACCACGATCCCCACATCCCCCTCGCGCCCCAGCACACGCTGATAATCCAGCGAGAACATCAGCGTCAGTGTGATCTGCTCAACCAGTTGCCCCAGCGCCTGGGTATCACTCTCCACCAGCCCCTGGCGCTTCAGGCTGGCCAACAGCGCCGCCAGCGTGCGTTTGATTGCATTGATCAGGCTGCGCATGCCTCGGGCGAGCTTGGGCAGGCGCCCGGTCAGGTTGGACAGGTCCTGGAACAGGAAGCGGTACTGAGCCATGCGCTCGACGATCAAGTGCAGAAACAGCCAGTAGTCCTCTGCGTCCAGGCGCACCTCCAGCGGCGGGTCCAGCAAGGGCATCAACGCTTCTTCAAAACGCTCGAACAAGCCCAGTACCAAGGGCTCCTTGCCATGGAAGTGGTAGTACAGGTTGCCTGGGCTGATGCCGAGTTCGTTGGCAATTTCCAGGGTGGATACGTTGGGTTCGCCCTGCTGGTTGAACAACTGCAGGGCGCATTCAAGGATACGGTCGCGGGTTTTCATCCAGTCAGCAGCTCATCGGGTCAGCACGTAGGTGCCTGGCGCGGGGCCTAGCGGTGGGTAAGTGGCGTTGCCCAGTTCAGTGCGCGGCGCCTTGAGCAGGCCGGAGCGTGCGGTGATCCACTCCAGCCACAACGGCCACCAGCTGCCTTCACTGCGCTTGGCGTCGTGGAACCAGGCGCGTGGATCGCTGCTCAGCTTGGGGTTGGCCAGGTAGTAGGCCTTGGGGTTGCCTGGCGGGTTGATGATGCTCTGGATATGCCCGCTGTTGGCCAGCACGAAGCGCCGTTCGCCACCCAGCAGCAAGGCCGAGCGGTACACCGCGTCCCATGGCGTGATGTGGTCGTTGCTGCCGGCCACGGTAAAGCTGTCGATATTGACCTGCTGCAGGTCGATCGGCGTACCGCACACCTCCAGCCCGGACGCGTAGGTCAAGGGGTTGAGCTTGAAAAACTCCAGCAGGTCGCCATGCAGCGCGGCGGGCAGGCGCGTGCTGTCGGCATTCCAGTACAGGATGTCGAACGCCGGCGGTGTCTTGCCGAGCAGGTAGTTATTGACCCAGTAGTTCCAGATCAGGTCGTTGGGCCGCATCCAGGCGAAGATCCGCGCCACTTCGCCACCATCCAGCACGCCGCGCTGATAAGAGCGGCGCTTGGCCGCTTCGATGGTCTGCTCATCGGCGAACAGGCTGGCCGGGCTTTCGAACTTGCTGTCCAGCAAGCTGACCAGGTACGTGGCACTGCGCACCCGGCGCAATTGCTGCTTGGCTTGCAGGTGGCCTTGCAGTGCGGCCATGGTCAGGCCGCCGGCACAGGCGCCCATCAGGTTGGGGTCGCGGTTGCCGCTGATACTACGGCAGGCATTGAGCGCTTCCTCCAGGGCTTGCACGTAGCTGGAAAGGCCCCATTCACGGTGGCGTGGGTCGGGGTTGCGCCAGCTGACCATGAACACCTGCAAGCCGCTTTTGAGCATGTACTGGACGAAGCTGTTGGTGGCGCTGAGGTCGAAGATGTAGAACTTGTTGATCTGAGGCGGCACGACCAGCAGTGGGCGTGCGTGTTGCTTTTCGCTCATCGGCGAGTACTGGATCAGCTCCAGCAGCTCGTTGCGAAATACCACTGCGCCAGGGGTTGCGGCCAGGTTAACGCCCACTTCGAAGGCGCGCTCGTCCACCTGACGCGGCAGCCCATCGTTGTGACGCAGGTCGTCGAGCAGGTGGGCCACGCCGCGCACCAGGCTCTGGCCGCCGGTGTTGAACAGCTCCTTGACCGCCAGCGGATTGAGCAGTGAGTTGCTGGGCGCCAGCGCATCGTTGATCAGGTTGAACAGGAAGTGGGCGCGGGCTCGATCATCGTCGTTTAAATGGCTTTCATCGATCCACTGGCGTGTCTGCTTCTGCCAGGCCAGATAGGCCTGCAGGCCGCGGCGGTAGAACGGGTTCTGGCTCCAGGTCGGGTCACTGAAGCGTGCGTCACGCGGGTTCGGCTGGTAGGGCGTGTCCCCCAGCATCACCCGCCCCAACTGCCCGCCAAGCGCCAGCAGATGATGCGCGGTATGCAGCGGGTGGCGCAGGCCGTGGCGGCCGACGTTGCGCAGCGTGGAAAGCAGGTCGCGGCCGCGCAGGCCGAGGATGGCGTTCTGCACGTTCATGCGGGTGGCGGGGAGCGTTGTCGATCCTTTGGCCGGTTTGTCTTTCATGGCAACACTCCCTCGTCTGATCCATTTCCCCTGTCAGGCCGCAGCTGTTTCACCCCCCCGAGGCCGGACGGGGATGCATGACCGCACGCTGACGTTCTTCCTGCAGGAACTTCATGATGATCGGGGCGACGGCTTCGGCACGGGTGATCAGGAACAGATGGCCGTCGTCGATAATGTGTAGCTGGGCATTGGGAATCCGCCAGGCCAGCAGGCGCATGTTGATCAGCGGGATCAACGGGTCGTCGTCACCGGCCAGTACCAGGGTGGGCTGCTGGATCTTGTGCAGCCAGTGGATGCTGGTCCAGCCGAGCCCTGCGAACAGCTGCCAGTAGTAGCCCAGCTTGCCGCCGGAGCGCACTTTGGCAGCATGATGCATGGCCAGGTCGGGGTCACGTCGGAAGCCGCCGCCATAGATCATCGGTGCAATGCGGATGACATGCGACGGCTGCACGTAACGCCGGGGGCTGGCCATCATCCACAGCACCTTGGGCTTGCCTGGCACCATTACCGCACCGGCAGCGGTGGCGGCCAGCACCAGTTTCTTGCAGCGCTCGGGGTAATCGTGAGCAAACTGCTGGGCCAGGGCGCCGCCCCAGGACACGCCGATGACGTTGACCTGGCCGTAGTCGAGGTAGTCGAGCATCCGCGCGGTCAGCTTGGCCAGCCCAGGGAAGCGGTACGGGTTGCGTGGCGTAGACGAGCCGCCGACCCCGGGCACATCGAAGGCGATGACTTCCAGGTCCGGGTCAAGTGCATCGATGAACGGGAACACCAGCTCGAGGTTGGCGCCGATGCCGTTGAAGATCAGCAACGGCGTCAAGTGCGGCTTGCCGGGGCGAACAGCGGTGCGGATGGACTGGTGGTCCAGCTCGACGGTCCTGAAAATATAGGGTTGCGGCATGCACGTGACTCTTGGGTGAAGTAAACACCGTGGCGCCCCGCAGGCCACCACGGCGCTGTAACTCAACGCTCGTGAACGTAGGTGCCTGGGGAGGCTTCGCCGGCGGCGTAGGCACGGTTGCCCAGGCGGGTCGGTGCCTTTTTCAGCGCACCGGCACGCTCGCCCAGCCAACTTTGCCAGTGCAACCACCAGGAGTCTGCATGCTTGGTGGCGTTTTCCTGCCAGGCCACCGGGTCCCCCGGGCGGTCGGCACCGGTCATGAAGCGTGCCTTCGGGTTGCCCGGCGGGTTGAGGATGCTCTGGATATGCCCGCTGTTGGACAGTACGAATTCGATCTTGCCACCGAACAGATGTGCCGAGCGGTAGCATGACGGCCATGGGGTGATGTGGTCGTTGGTGCCGGCGAGGCTGTAGATGTCGCATTTGACCTGTTTCAGGTCGATCGCGGTGCCGCACACTTCCAGGGCATCGGGGCGGGTCAGCGGGTTGCTCTTGAACATTTCGATCAGGTCGCCGTGGAAGGCGGCCGGCAGGCGCGTGGTGTCGTTGTTCCAGAACAGGATGTCGAACACGGGGGGCTCATTGCCCAGCAGGTAGTTGTTGACCCAGTAATTCCAGATCAGGTCGTTGGGGCGCATCCAGGCGAACACCTTGGCCATTTCGCTGCCTTCCAGCACGCCTGCCTGATAAGAGTGGCGCTTGGCGGCCTCCAAGGTCTGCTCGTCGACAAACAATGCAACCTGGTTGTCCATGGTGGTGTCCAGCACGCTGACCAGCAGGGTCAGGGCGTTGACCTTGTTCTCGCCAATGGCGGCATAGTGGCCCACCAGTGCGGTACAGGTGATGCCGCCGGAGCAGGCGCCGAGCATGTTCAAGTCTTTGCTGCCGGTAATCGCCAGCACCGCGTCGACGGCTTCTTTCAGCGCATCGATGTAGGTGGACAGGCCCCACTCGCGCTGGGCCTTTGTCGGGTTGCGCCAGCTGATGATGAAGGTCTGCTGCTGCGAGCGCAGGCAGAAGCGCGCCAGGCTCTTTTCCGGGCTGAGGTCGAACACGTAGAACTTGTTGATCTGCGGTGGCACCACCAGCAGCGGGCGGGCATGCACCTGCTCGGTGATGGGGCTGTACTGGATCAGTTCCAGCACATCGTTGCGGTACACCACCGCGCCTTCGCTGGTGCCCAGGTTCTTGCCCACTTCGAAGGCATCCATGTTCACCTGGCTGGGCATGCCGCCGTTATTGACCATGTCCTTGGCCAAATTGGACAGGCCATCGAGCAGGCTCTTGCCGCCGGTTTCGAAGAAGCGTTTGACCGCAGCCGGGTTGGACAGGGTATTGGTCGGCGCCATGGCCTCGGTCATCAGGTTGATGACGAACTGGCCGCGGCTGATGTCCTGGGGGGACAGGTCGCTGCTGCTGACCCAGTCCTGCAGCTCCTTGCGCCAGGCCAGGTAGGTTTGCAGGTAGCGGCGGTACAGCGGGTTGTTGCTCCAGGCCGGGTCATTGAAGCGACGGTCGTCGCTGTCCGGGGCCAGGCTGGATTTGCCCAGCAACACGTTCTTCAGCTCCAGGCCAAAGTGAGCCACATGCTTGGCGCTGTGCAGCGGTTGGCGCACGGCCTGGCGCAGCACGGTGCGTGCCGAGCTCAACAGGTCCTTGCGGCGGATGCCGATGACCGGGTTCAGTCCCAGGGTGTTTTCCGAGGCCTGCCGCTGCAGCTCATCGTTGTTCTTGTTACTCATCTACGACGCTCCGTTGTCCTGAGACGAGTACCGGTTGCTGTGGTGGGTGCACAGCCCTGAGCCCGGTACTGCTACTCGGGTGACCAGTGATAAGGAACAGCGGTGCTGCGTGGGTGCTGACGACCTGCAAAGTGATGCAGGGAACTTGCCACACCCATTGGTTACCCGACTTTCGTGTAATGCGCAAGACAGCCCTTCACTGGGCTGTCTGCAAGTCATTCAAACAGATGAATTTAGAAAATGCGCTCTAAACCCCTCAGGCCTTGCGCTAGAGCATGAGCTTGACCACAGATTCGGCTGGGTCGCGAGATTTGCCGGCCTTGTGCAACTCGTCGAGGTATTCCGCCCACAGTTGTTCCTGGCGCAGGCACAGTTGCTCAAGGTATTCCCAAGTGAACAAGCCGCTGTCATGGCCGTCGTCGAAGGTCAGTTTCAGTGCATATTGGCCGGCAGGTTCCAGGCCACTGAGGCCAACGTTGATTTTGCCGAACTGCAGGATGGGGTTGCCGTGGCCCTGGACCTCGGCGGAGGGAGAGTGCACGCGCAGGAATTCGGCAGGCAGGTGGTAGACCTCGCCGGGCGCGTAGGTGAGGCTGAGGGTTTTGGAGGCTTTGTGCAGGTTGATGGCGGTAGGCAGGCGGGCCATGGGCAGAATCTCTCGGGAGCTGATGAAGCACAGCTTCCAGCTTATGGGGGAGGGATTCAAGGGCCTCTTCGCGGGCAAGCCCGCCCCTGCACGGATCACCACAGGCCCAAGGGATGGGGTGACATGTGCAGGAGCGGGCTTGCCCGCGAAACTGTCGAAACCGGTCTTACAGGATGTAACGCGACAGGTCTTCGTTCTGTGCCAGCTCACCCAGGTGGCTGTTCACATACGCCGCGTCGATCTGGATCGGCGCTTCGTCATGGGTGCTGGCCAGGTCGCCCGCACTGAACGACACTTCTTCGAGCAAACGCTCGAGCAGGGTGTGCAGGCGGCGGGCACCGATGTTTTCGGTCTTCTCGTTGACCTGGTAGGCAATCTCGGCCAGGCGCTTGATGCCGTCGGCGAGGAACTCGATGTTCAGGCCTTCGGTCTTCAGCAATGCCTGGTACTGCTCGGTCAGCGACGCGTGTGGCTCCTGCAGGATGCGCTCGAAGTCTTCCGGGGTCAGTGCCTTCAGCTCGACACGAATCGGCAGGCGGCCTTGCAGCTCGGGCACCAGGTCGCTCGGCTTGCTCAGGTGGAACGCACCCGAGGCAATGAACAGAATGTGGTCGGTCTTGACCATGCCCAGCTTGGTGTTGACGGTGCAGCCTTCGATCAGCGGCAGCAGGTCTCGCTGTACGCCTTCACGGGACACGTCGGCACCGCCAACGTTGCCACGCTTGGCAACCTTGTCGATTTCGTCGATGAACACGATACCGTGCTGTTCGACTGCTTCCAGGGCCTTGGCCTTGAGCTCTTCCTCGTTGACCAGGCGGCTCGCTTCTTCATCGCGAACCATCTTCAGCGCTTCTTTCACCTTCAGCTTGCGCGCTTTGCGCTTGCCCTTGCCCATGTTGGCAAACAGGCTCTGCAGCTGGTTGGTCATTTCTTCCATGCCGGGCGGCGCAGCAATTTCGACACCTACGGCATCGGCCACTTCAATCTCGATTTCCTTGTCGTCCAGCTGGCCTTCGCGCAGGCGCTTGCGGAACAGCTGGCGGGTGTTGGAGTCGCTGCTGGTCTGTGCGGCTTCTTCGCTGAAGCTGGTGACGCGTGCCTGGGGCAGCAGGGCGTCGAGGATGCGGTCTTCGGCGGCGTCTTCGGCGCGGTGGCGCACGCGGATGATTTCCTGCTCGCGCAGCATCTTCAGCGCGGCATCGGCCAGGTCACGGATGATCGATTCGACGTCGCGGCCCACGTAGCCCACTTCGGTGAACTTGGTGGCTTCGACCTTGAGGAACGGCGCGCTGGCCAGTTTGGCCAGCCGGCGGGCGATTTCGGTCTTGCCGACGCCGGTAGGGCCGATCATCAGGATGTTCTTGGGGGTGACTTCGGCACGCAGCTCGGCAGGGAGCTGCATGCGCCGCCAGCGGTTGCGCAGGGCAATGGCCACGGCGCGCTTGGCGTCGTCCTGGCCGATGATGTGGCGGTTGAGTTCGTGGACGATCTCGCGGGGGGTCATGGACATGATCAATACGGTCCTTGGGCAGGTGAGTCAGCGTGGAAAAGCCCCTTCACCGGGAAGGGGCGCCAGAACAGCTGAATCAGTCGGCCAGGTCCTGCTCCTCGATGGTCAGGTTGTGGTTGGTGAACACGCAGATGTCGCCGGCGATGTTCAGGGCGGTCTCGGCGATTTCGCGGGCCGAGAGGTCGGTCTTGTTCAGCAGGGCACGGGCTGCGGCCTGGGCATAGGCGCCGCCGGAACCCATGGCGATCAGGCCATCTTCGGGTTCGACCACGTCACCGTTGCCGGTGATGATCAGGGATGCATCCTTGTTGGCCACGGCCAGCATGGCTTCCAGGCGGCTCAGTGAGCGGTCGGTACGCCATTCCTTGGCCAGCTCGACGGCGGCGCGTACCAGGTGGCCCTGGTGTTTTTCCAGCTGACCTTCAAAGCGCTCAAACAGGGTAAAGGCGTCGGCAGTGGCGCCGGCGAAGCCCGCGATGACCTGGCCGTGGTACAGGCGGCGCACCTTCTTGGCGTTGCCTTTCATCACGGTGTTGCCAAGGGATACCTGGCCGTCGCCGCCCATGACGACTTTGCCGTTACGGCGGACAGAAACGATTGTGGTCAAGGGGAGAGTCTCCACGCAGCGGGGCGAAAGTGCCTGATGCAGACTCATATGGGGGTGGGGGGAAGGATTTCAACCGGGGGGGATGAATGGTTGGTGCAGGCTCAAGGTTGTAGGTGGTCAATGTGGGAGCGGCCTTGCGTCGCGATGATTGTGTCCCAGGAAGTGGTGTAACTCATCATGGCTCTGGCCACTGAGTTTGCCGTTTAGTTGATCACGGCCGACAGCTTGGCCTGTGGATTATCGCTGACCGCTTCGAAGGCCTCCAA